>JFBN01307184.1_pt1 | contig 134893 bp, 109 predicted proteins | sample 768741 | NCBI WGS metagenome assembly JFBN01 (sample SAMN01983846, study PRJNA193217) | chicken gut metagenome | biome: terrestrial biome; isolation source: ceca of Broiler chicken | host: Gallus gallus | place: United Kingdom: England | collected 2010-09-07
AATAAAATGGGTTCACTGTACCTTCTGCACTTTCCGGATGATGCAATACCCACGCTCCTTGCCCCAAATAATTTAGAATAAGCATCACCTTTACAAATATCCAACTGACCGTAATATTTCGTCTGCCACAGTGCCCTAAATCAGAGTATAAGGCTTCTGCACCAGTGGTACACAAGAAAACGGCACCCAATATCAGAAACCAGTGGGGGGATTCCACTAATAACCGTATGGCATAGTAAGGATTGAATGCCTTGAATACTTGAGGATAGGAAGTCAGACTGATAGCTCCGGCGATTCCAAGAAGCAGGAACCAAAGTAGCATAAATATGCCAAATGACCGTCCTATATTTTCTGTACCAAAACGCTGAACGAAAAATATAATGGTAATAATGGTCAGTGTAATAGGAATCACAGGCAGATGCGGACTGATACTTTCAAGTCCTTCTATGGCAGTTGTGACCGTAATGGCTGGAGTGATAATACCATCAGCAAGCAAAGTGCTCGCACCGATAATGGCAATGATGTAAATCCACCTTCTTCTGTGGCGGCGTAAAAGGGCATAAAGCGCAAGTATGCCACCCTCCCCGTTATTGTCGGCACGGAGAGCCACCAGCACATATTTCACCGTAGTCTGAAGAGTAAGCGTCCATATGATACAAGACAATGCGCCTAAAACATAATTTTCATCAAGAGCTTCTCCAGTATGAATGATGGCTTTCATAACATAGAGTGGCGATGTTCCAATGTCACCAAAAACAATACCCAATGTGATGAGTAACCCGGCAAATCCAAGTTTATGTTGAATATTGCCTTCTTTTGATAGGTTTGCCATAAAAAGTAGTTTTTTGTTCTACATATATTTGTTTTCCTTTCAAGCGGCGCAAATATAAAATAAAATCTTAACAATAAAATTTCACTTTTCTTTTTTCGTGAAAAATATCATATAAACCTTGACGATGGTCAAGGCTTGTCTAAAAAAAATAGTCTGTTTGAATTACGTATAACTATTAAACTCAAAAGCCGAAGTTATGGGACTTATCCTTCACCTCGGCTTTTTGCTATTTACTGATTTCCTAACCTATCAGCTTCCTTTTTCAACTGCTCAGCCTGCTCATTAAGCAGCTTTGCCCGTTCCAAGGCTTCCGCCTGCCTGCGGCAACGTTCCTCAAAATCTAGTACCGAATCCGTCAGGTTGCGGATGAAACGCACGGCCAATATCAGCTACAAGATGCAAGTCAACCTCAATCAGATTGCACGGCTGGCCAACATCCACGGCTTACCTTTTGTAACAGACGCTATCCGCGAATACATCTGCCGTACCAACAAATATTTCAAGACTGGTTCATGGCATGAAATGGATTTATCTGCCTATGAATTCGAGCAGAAACAGCGAGAGCAACTTGCCGCAAAAGTACGTGAGCTTCAAGAGAAGAACACGGAAGTACAGAAAGCGGCGACCAACTATTACCTTTATACCGCCGAAGGTGAACGCCTTTTCTGCGAACGGCACAACTGCCGGATTTATCCCGACAACCGAGGCATCTACTGGCATTTCAAGGTCGCCGACTATCCCGCTTATACCCTTCCTGCCGAAATCAGTAAGGCATATCTTAATCATGAGATTTCGATACGGGATGTGTATGTGCATTGGCATCGAGATGGTAGAAGTACGATATGACTAATAATGATAACATATAATTCCACTTTCTATAATGTCTGCATAAACTAATAATAGAATTTGCTTATTTCCATTTAATCACCCACTTATAAGCAATAACCATATATCGTATAATAATTGCAAAAAAAGGTGGGACCCAAAATAACATGTACCAAAGTTCTAAAAAACTAGAATCCCAACATTCTAACCAATAACAAATAATGCCAATACACAAAGCAAGAAGAGAAACCAAGCATCCCCATAAAAACACTTTGCCATTCGCATATATTTCTTTTGCTATTTTATGCTTAACCAAATCTTTCATATGAATATTAATTAACGTTTTCGTATAATATATTTAAATTGGGGAGAATTATACCTTTTCTGCTCTTACCACCGATATGTACATTCTCTCTATTCTTTTTTATTTGAGTTTCATAGGCAGAGACTAAATTCATCTTTTTATCTACAGCATCGGGAGTTATTGCAACATTAAATCCTAATCGTCCACCTGCTTGAACTGATGGGTACATAACACCATCAAGAGCATGATCTGTCGTAACCACTTCTGTGAATATTGCTGATATAAGATAATTATAATCGGCTTCGTCTTCATTCTTTTTAGAAAATTCTTTGGCAAAATACTTAGCCGTAATGTCTATATCATTAGCAAGTTCTGGATACTTCATTAAAAATACTTCATACGCTGATTTAAGTTCTTCAAGCAAAGAATTATCAGCGTTGCAAAAATAATCTTTATGTATAACAACCAGAAGGTCTATATCCTTAATAACTTCCCATTTCCCGAATGTGATAGTTTGCTCTCCGCTTGTTCCTATACCTCCTCTTATCAAGGAAGAGCTTTCGCATGCAGAAATAAATCGGGTATCTATAATGTTTTGCTCTTCTGGAACAATACATCCATAAAACATGGTTCGCATAGGCGTACTGGCCCTTTGGCATTGTTTATTATATTGTTGGGGCTTATATGATAAATCTGAAACAGTTTTTAGTCCTCCATCACAACGCGCTCTTGTAATTGTTTTGCCAGGATGCAGCGTAAAAATAATAAATCCGACCCGACCCAATTCTCGTATCAATTCTTTTATTTCAAAATAAGGATATTGGCTTAAGTCTAATGCTTCTAAACGGTTTATAATCGTTTGTTTGTCCATAAATAGATTTTTGTAAGACAGAAATTGAACCAAATTGAATACTATTTAAGAGAATCCTATCCGGGAACAAAACGGGAACATTTTTAAAAGACAAAAAGGATAAGCCGTTTATTACTAACTACTTATCCTTTTATCTCGTACCCAGAGCCGGGATCGAACCGGCATGGAGGTTAATCCACTGGTGTTTGAGACCAGCGCGTCTACCGATTCCGCCATCTGGGCAGAAAACACGTGGCAAAGGTAAGGATTGATTTTGAATGCGCCAAATAATCTCTGTTTTTTTTCAAAAAAAGTTACTCGACTCTTCTTCCTAAGGAAAAATAAGTTACATTAGCGGAAGAATTAACATAAAAAAATGGCACAATCATGGAAAATCGATATTGTGTAATTATGGGAGGCGGCGTAGGAAGCCGTTTTTGGCCGTTCAGTCGCAATAGCAGACCGAAACAATTTCTCGATTTCTTCGGGATAGGACGTTCGTTATTACAAATGAGCTACGACCGTTTCGTGAAGATAATCCCCAAAGACCACATCTTCATCGTAACGAACGAAATCTATGTCGATGTAATCAAGGAACAGCTGCCCGAATTGCCCGAATCCAATATTCTGCTGGAACCGGCCCGCCGCAACACGGCCCCCTGCATCGCCTGGGCGGCTTATCACATACGGGCCATCAATCCGAATGCCAATATTGTGGTAGCCCCTTCGGACCACCTTATCCTCAAAGAAGAGGAGTTTGCCCGTTGCATCAATCAAGGGTTCACATTCGTGGCCAAATATCCTGCCCTGCTTACCTTGGGCATTAAACCCAACCGTCCCGAGACGGGATATGGCTATATCCAAATAGGTGAAGAAGCCGAAGGCGACATCAAGACCGTGAAGACCTTTACCGAGAAACCCAACCTCGAATTTGCCAAGATGTTTGTCGAGAGCGGCGAGTTCTTCTGGAATTCGGGTATCTTTATCTGGAACGTACAGACCATCATCAAGGCCTTCCAACGCTTCTTGCCCGACATCGCCAACCGCTTCGAGGAACACAACGAGGTATTCAACACTCCGGCCGAACAGGATTTTATCAACGCCAATTTTGCGGCCTGTCCCAATATCTCGATCGACTTCGGCATCATGGAGAAGGCGTCGAACGTATTCGTACTCTGCGCCGACTTCGGGTGGAGCGACCTGGGTTCGTGGAGCGCCTTGTATGACCACTCGCCCAAAAACAAGGACGGCAACGTGGCTCAGGGCTGCAAAACATTGCTCTACAATACAGCCAACAACGTGATTGCCGTGAAAGGCGACAAGCTGGTGGTTGTCGAGGGCCTGAAAGATTATATCGTTGCCGAAGCCGACAATGTACTGCTCATCTGCCCCAAGAGCGAGGAACAAAAAATCAAACAGTTTGTCACCGATGCCAAGATGGCCTACGACGATACCTACATCTAAACCCGTAGGCCAGTCGACCTCATCATTCAAGATAAAAGAGAGGGCCGGAGAACAATCTCCGGCCCTCTCTTTATCACATTATTTTTTCGCACGCTTAAAAGAATTTCGTGGGTGTGCCCCAAATATCGGTGAGCAGATTGTTGGCCAATCGACTGGCACCGATTCTGAAATGTTCGTTGTTGAGCCATTTCTCGCCCAGCACCTCTTTGACCACGCAATAATACTTCACGGCATCGACCGTCGTCGAGATACCACCGGCAGGCTTGAACCCGATCATCGTGCCCGTCTGCTCGTAATATTCCTTGATGGCCTGACACATCACATAAGCGGCTTCAAGTGTGGCAGCCGGCTCGGTTTTGCCCGTCGAGGTCTTGATGAAATCGGCTCCCGAATAGATCGACAGCAACGAGGCTTTCTTCACGTTGGAGGCCGTCTTCAAGGCCCCCGATTCGAGAATCACTTTCAGGTGCGACTCCTTGCAGGCGTGCTTCAGTTCCTCGATCTCCTGGCACATCTCCTCATAGTTGCCAGCCAGGAAATTGCCCACATTGATGACAATATCGATTTCGTCGGCTCCATCGGCTACGGCGAGCGCCGTCTCAGCCACCTTCACTTCGGTAAAAGTCTGCGACGAGGGGAAACCGCCCGATACAGCAGCAATATTCACGGCCGACACGTCGAGATTGGCCCGAACGGTCCCAGCAAAATTGGGATACACGCAGATGGCAGCCACGTTGTCCATCTCGGGGTGCTCCTCTTCAAAATCGTTCACCCGCTTGGTCATGCGGGTAATCGACTCGGTGTTGTCCTCGGTGTGCAGCGACGTCAGGTCTATGCAGTGGAACAAAAACTTGTACACGTCGGGTGTGCTGTTTGCGGCCAAATTATCCCGAACGATTTTCTCTACGGCAGCCGCTACTTGGGCATCGTCCAAATCGGTATTGTACCGACTCAACATTTCTTCGTACTTGTCCAATTTATTATCCATGTTTAGTCAGTTTAGGATTATTGATATGTCTTGTTTTATCTCGATTGGTCTTCTTCTCGATATTCTTCTCAAAAGCGGCGGTCAAATCGACCCCCGTCTGATTGGCCAGGCAGAGCAGCACCCAGAAGACGTCGCAAAGTTCGTCCGACAGGTCGCTCTGTTCCTCCCCGGGCTTGAACGACTGTTCGCCATACCGGCGCGCAATGATGCGGGCCACCTCGCCCACCTCTTCGGTCAAGATAGCCATATTGGTCAACTCGCTGAAATATCTTACACCAACGCTCTTGATCCAAGCATCGACCTGCTCTTGTGCCTCTTTTATCGTCATAATCTCTATTCCTTGTTTTTGGTATCCATACAAATCGTTACCGGGCCGTCGTTCACCAATTCTACCTGCATGTCGGCCCCGAAAACGCCCGTGGCGACCTGTCGCCCCACCTCCTCGGAGAAACGCCGGCAGAAGGTCTCATACATAGGCACAGCCACCTCGTGACCGGCGGCCCGTATGTACGACGGACGGTTCCCCTTCTTGGTCGAGGCCAACAGTGTGAACTGGCTCACCACCATAGCTTCGCCGCCTATATCGAGCAGAGAGCGGTTCATTACCCCGTTTTCATCGTCGAAAATACGCAGGTTGGCACACTTCTTCACCAACCATTCGAGTTCCGAAAGTTCATCACTATCTTCCACTCCCAGCAAAATCAAAAGTCCCCGTCCGATAGCGGAATGCAGCTCCCCGCCTATCGTTACCGAAGCTCGCTTTACTCGTTGAACAACTACTCTCATGAGATTCTTTCCGTTCTATCACATCGATGCCAATGCCTCACAGCCCCTTCCCCGACCAGCGGGAAAATCGGACACGGGAATCTCTCTGCATCAGCTACAAAGATAATACAATCGACCGCAGAAACAAATTTTATTTCTCTCCTCTCTCCGCAGCCCGTGAAGTCTCCGGGTCAGAATTGAAAAAGAGGCTCCTGTATAAAGTTATTAAATATTTGAATATCAGTATAATATACTCATTTTAGGGATTCTTTGATAATCCGGGCCTTGGCCTCACCGATAACCGAAGCCAAATCGACTTCCGAAGCCTCCTTGATGCGCTTCACACTCTTGAAATGAGTCAGCAACGCATCTCGGGTTTTAGGGCCTATTCCGGCAATGGAATCGAGGGCCGATTTCACCTGCCCCTTGCTCCGCTTGTTGCGGTGGAAGGTGATGCCGAACCGGTGGGCTTCGTCGCGCATGTGCTGGATTACCCGCAGCGATTCGGAGTTTTTATCAATATACAACGGCAAGGAATCGCCGGGAAAATAGATCTCCTCCAACCGCTTGGCAATACCCACAATGGGCACCTTGCCTCGCAGCCCCAAGGCTTCGAGCGATTCCAGTGCCGCACTCAACTGCCCTTTGCCGCCATCGACGATAACGAGCTGGGGCAACTCCTCCCCTTCGTCGAGCAGACGCCGGTAACGACGATAGATAATCTCACGCATCGAAGCAAAGTCGTCGGGCCCCACTACGGTCTTAATATCGAAATGGCGATAATCCTTCTTCGAGGGTTTTCCCTTCTTGAAGACGACACACGAGGCCACCGGATTGGTGCCTTGTATATTGGAGTTGTCGAAGCACTCCATGTGCCACGGCAGTTCGGGCAATCTGAAATCTTGCTGTATGCGTGAGAGCACCCGCATGACCCGTTGCTCGGGATTCAACTTTTCATTCTGTTTCAGCCGGTCGATCTTGTACTGCTTTACATTCTGCTCCGAAACGGCCAACAACTTTTTCTTGTCGCCCCGTTGCGGAACCACAAATTCCAAATTGTCGAACCTCGACTCGGGCAAAAAGGGCACCAACGCCTCCTTGGCCTTGCTGCCGAATCGTGAACGCAGTTCGGCAATACCCAAAGAGAGTATTTCAGGTGCCGATTCATCGAGCTTTTTCTTATACTCAATCGTAATACTTTGCACGATCGAACCACCTCGTACGTGCATGTAATTGACAAAAGCCACCCCCTCGTCCTCGTCATAGGAGAAGACATCTATTTCGTGTAAGGCCGGATTTACAATAACCGATTTGGCCTTGTATTTCTCGATTAAATCATACTTTTCCTTAATGGCCTGCGCCTCCTCGAAACGCAACTCGGCCGAGAGTTTCTGCATCTCCTCCAACAAGTGCCGACTCAACTGGTGTATATCCCCGTTGAGAATCTGCCGCACCTGTTCGATATAGCCGTCATACTCCTCCTCCGAAATCTTCCCTTCGCAGCACCCCTTGCAGTTTTTGATATGGTATTGCAGGCATACCCTGAACCGTTTTTTTGCGATGTTTTCGGGGGTAAGCGCATAGTTGCAGGTACGTATGGGATAGAGTTCGCGAATCAGTTCCAGCACGGTTTTGGCCAGATGCACATTGGCATACGGACCATAATATTTCGAGCCGTCGCGATACACCTTACGGGTAAGGAATACCCGGGGGAAATGCTCACTGCGCAGGCAAATCCACGGATAGGTCTTATCGTCTTTGAGCAAAACGTTATAGCGGGGCTTGTACTCCTTGATCAGACTGTTTTCAAGATGCAAGGCATCTTCCTCGGTCTTGACAACAATATATTGCAAGTCATAGATATTCTTGACCAGCATATTCGTCTTGGCCGAATCGTGCACCTTGTTGAAGTACGACGACACCCGGCGTTTCAAGTTCTTCGCCTTCCCCACATAAATAATCTTGCCCGTTTTGTCGAAGTATTGATACACCCCGGGGGTATCCGGCAAAAGGGCAAGTTTATTCTTGATATTTTCGTTTTTCTCGGTCAATTCGTCTTAATATTTAATCAAGGCATCTACCTCTACATCGGCAGGGAATACCTCACGGCCCTTCAAGAATTCCAGTTCGACCAGGAAGTTGACATAGACTTTTTTCGGATTAAACCGTTTTACCAGATTATATGCAGCCAACATGGTTCCACCCGTTGCCAGCAAATCGTCGTGCAGCAAGACCACATCGTCTTCGCACAGGGCATCTTTGTGAATCTCGATCACATCAACTCCATACTCTTTGGTATAACTCTCCTGCCACGTCTCGGCCGGCAATTTGCCCGGCTTGCGCATAGGCACGAATCCGGCACCGATACGGGTAGCCACAATGGGGCCCATAATAAATCCACGCGATTCGATACCCACTACCTTGGTAATACCCTTCTCGGCATACATGCGGGTGAGCATATCCGACAACTCTTTCAAGCAATCGGCATCTTTGAACACCGTAGTCAGATCTCTAAATATAATTCCCTTTTGCGGGAAATCGACTACATCGCGAATCTTGCTTTTAATAATCTCTACACTCATTTTTATTCTTGTTTTTTTGTTTGTTTTCTCCTTTTGCAGAAAGGCTTTCGGCGGTTTTGTTTCACGTGAAACATTAGCGACCGCACAACAGCAATAAGATGTTTATATCGCTCGGCGAGATGCCCGGAATGCGTGAAGCCTGCGCAATGGTTTCGGGGTCTATCCGCTCCAATTTCTGACGGGCCTCGGTCGACAAGGCATGCAGTTCGCTATACTTGAACTTTCCCCGTATGCGAATATGTTCCAACCGGGCAATCTTCTCGGCAATCATCTTTTCCCGATCGATATAACCCTGGTATTTCATCTTTATCTCGGCAGCCTCGACAATCTCTTCCCGGCGGTTTTTGATGGAATCCATCTCCCGTTTCAAGGCCGGAACCAGCTGCGAGAGTTGTTCCAAATCGAGTTGCGGGCGCAAAACGAGGTCGATTAACCGCACTCCCTGTTTCAACGGTGTAGTACCCAAAGCCTCCAAGCCGGCATTGATATAGACCGGTTTTATCGAATAGTGTTCGGCAAAATGGATTAAATGGGCTACCCTATCCTTCTTCTCCTTCCACAAATCATACCGGTCTTGTTTGGCCAATCCCAGCTGATAGGAGCGCTCGGTCAACCGCATGTCGGCGTCGTCCTGCCGCAGCAGAATGCGATATTCGGCCCGCGAGGTGAACATACGATAGGGCTCGTCGACCCCCTTGGTAACCAGGTCGTCGATGAGAACGCCGATATAGGCTTCGTCGCGCCCCAGCGTAAACGGCTCGCCTCCGTGACAGTTGATATGGGCGTTGATACCGGCCACAAGCCCCTGCCCTCCGGCCTCTTCATATCCGGTCGTACCGTTTATCTGTCCGGCGAAAAAGAGGTTGGCAATCCGTTTGGTTTCGAGGTTGTGATTCAACTGCGTGGGATCGAAATAGTCATACTCAATGGCATATCCGGGGCGATAGATGCGCACATCGCGCAAGGCCGGGATTGCCTGCAAAGCCCTCACCTGCACATCGAGCGGGAGCGACGAGGAGAAACCGTTGAGATAGTACTCCTGGGTCGTCTCTCCTTCGGGTTCGAGGAAGAGCTGATGCTCGGTTTTATCGGGGAAAGTGACAATTTTGGTTTCGATACTGGGGCAATAGCGAGGCCCTATACTCTGTATCTGCCCGTTGTAAAGCGGCGAATCGGGCAGCCCGGCACGCAAGATGTCGTGAACCTGCTCATTGGTATAGATGGTCCAGCAACTGCGCTGCTTCAACGGACGAGGTGTGAAATCGAGGAACGAGAACTTGTGAAAATCGTTATCGCCCTGTTGCTCGGCAGCCTCATCGAAGTGAATGCTGCGGCCGTCGATACGCACCGGTGTACCCGTCTTCATGCGTCCGGCGGTAAAACCCAACGATACCAATTGCTCGGTGATTCCGTATGAAGCAGGCTCCGAAATACGACCTCCCCGCAGCTTCGTGCGTCCGATGTGCATCAGTCCGTTCATGAAGGTACCCGTCGTGAGCACCACACACTTGGCCGTAAAGGTCACATTCATGGCCGTTACCACACCCGCAACCCGTCCATCTTTTACAAGAATCTGATTTACAGAATCTTGCCACATATACAGGTTATCAGTATTCTCGATTATCGAGCGCCAGGTGGTGATAAACTTGGCCCGGTCGCTCTGCGACCGGGGACTCCACATGGCGGGCCCCTTCGAGCGGTTCAGCATTCTGAATTGTATGGCTGTCTTATCGGTTATAATCCCCATGAAACCACCCAAAGCGTCGATTTCGCGAACAATCTGCCCCTTGGCAATTCCACCTACGGCAGGATTGCAACTCATCTGGGCTATCTTGTTCATATCCATAGTGATAAGCAGCGTCTTCGAACCCAAGTTGGCCGACGCGCATGCCGCTTCGCAACCGGCATGACCTGCACCCACTACGATTACATCATAATTAAAATCCATTGTATCTTATCTCTCCATGACTGGTGCGGGAAAAGGACACGACCCTTCCCCACCCCCGGTCACTTTTATACTCGATTATCTCAATTTCAGAGCCTCGTCTTCGCAACGAGTCATCGCCTCGCGTTCACCCGGACCTTTGTCGTTGATTCCGCACAAATGCAGAATGCCGTGAATGATGATGCGATGGAGCTCCTCGTCGTAGTCGGTTCCAAACTGTTCGGCATTGGAACGGACCGTGTCCACGCTGATAAATATATCGCCGCTTATCTTGTCGCCCTCGGTATAGTCGAAGGTGATTACATCGGTATAATAGTCATGCTGCAAATAGGTGCGGTTCACTTCGAGAATCTTCTCGTCGGAGCAAAAAATGTAGGCAATGTCACCACATTTTTTCCCGTAGCCCGAAGCGACCCGACGTATCCAGTCGGTCGTCTCTCTCTTTTTTATCGCCGGCATCTTGACATCTTCGGCAAAATAACTCACAGCCATAACAATTCGCTTTATAATACCGCTACAAAGATAGTGCAAACCACGGGTAGAAACAAGTTTATTTATTTGAAGAAGAAATAGGAGACCGTAATGGCCGAGATGGCTCCTATCACATCGGCCAGCAGCGCATACCCCACGGCATAGCGGGTCTTGCGCACCCCTACGCTGCCGAAATAAACAGCCAGGATATAGAAGGTGGTATCGGTCGAACCCTGTACGGTGCAGGCGACACGCCCCACAAACGAATCGACACCATAGGAGGACATGGCATCGACCATCATTCCGCGCGAGCCGCTACCACTCAGCGACTTCATCAGCGCCGTGGGCAAGGCGCCCACAAACTCGGTGTCGATACCCAGCCACCCGAAGAAGGCGGCAAAGCCGTCGACGATATAATCCATCGCTCCCGAAGCCCGGAATATCGCGATGGCTACGAGGATTGCCACCAGGTAGGGAATAATCATCACCGCCGTCTTGAACCCCTCCTTGGCCCCCTCGATAAAGGCATCGTAGACGTTGATGCGCTTCACGAGTCCCGAGACGATAAAGACGACGATAATCGTAAACAGAATGCTGTTGGCGGCAAAGGCCGAATAGGTCGAAATCTTATCCTCGGGCAGCGACGAAAAGTAGTAGAACACACCGCCCACAAAGGCTGTGAGGCCCAGCCCCCACAGCAGAATCACCCGGTCGAAGATGTTGATGCGCTGCTTGATGCAGAGGGCCAGAAGCCCCACAAAGGTGGCCATGAAGGTGGCTATGAGAATAGGCAGAAAAACGTCGGAGGGATTGGCCGCACCCATCTGTGCCCGATAGGTCATCACCCCGATGGGTATGAGCGTCAACCCCGAAGCGTTCAGCACCAGAAACATCAGCATCGCGTCGGTAGCCGTGTCTTTCTTGGGATTCAGCTCCTGCAACTCGTTCATCGCCTTCAACCCCAGCGGGGTGGCGGCATTGTCGAGCCCCAGCATGTTGGCCGATACATTCATGAACATCGAACCCAGCGCCGGGTGCCCCTTGGGTACCCCCGGAAAGAGCCGCGTGAAGAGCGGACTGATCAATCGCGACAGAACGGCAATCATGCCGCCTCGCTCGCCTATCTTCATCAATCCGAGCCAAAGGGTGAGCACACCCGTCAATCCCAACGAAATATCAAAGGCGTTGCGGGCCGACGCAAACGAAGCGTTCATGATGTCGGTCCAAATCGCCGTATTGCCATACACCACGGTCTGAACCACCGCCACCACAAAGGCGATGACAAAGAAAGCAATCCAGATGTAGTTAAGAACCATACGACTGTCTTCGGATTTTTCGTTTCACGAAACAAAAATAGTAAATTTAAAGAAATCGCCCCCGTTTCTCCCCCAAAAAAGGAAAGGAGTCTGCACGCCGGTACCCGCCGTTCTATTTCGTCGGCTTACCTATGCCGTCAAAAATCAATTCATTTAATTATATATCAACACATTATCTGGTTTTTATCTTCGTGAGAATCGCCTATTTCTGTTCATTCGACCACCTATGCGTAAATTTTTCAGCCAAAAAGTCTCATTTTAACAATTCAAAACATTGTTATCACAATAGTTTTACCATACAATTAATTTCAAAAATTGGGTCGCTCAAAATATTTGCTACCTTTGTCCAAAATCGAAAAGTCATGCACACGGCCCAAGATATAGAAAAAGCCATGCGAACGGTCGCCAACCCCGAAAAGATAAAAATCCTATCGGGCTTCTTCAAAACCGGCAAAGGGGAGTATGGCGAAAACGATATCTTCATCGGTGTCCCGGTACCTGTCACCCGAGCCATTGCCAAGAGCCACCGCGACACTCCGCTCGCCGAACTGGTGCAACTGCTGCACAGCCCGGTACACGAGTTGCGCATGGCTGCCCTCCTGTGCATGGTCGAACAGTTCAAGCACGCCGACGACAATCAGAGGACAGTCCTGTATGAAACCTACCTGGCCCATACCGATTGCATCAACAACTGGGATCTGGTAGACCTCACGGCCGCTCAAATCGTGGGAGCCTATCTCGAACACCGCGACCACGCCCCACTCTACCGGCTGGCTCAAAGCAAGCTGCTGTGGGAGCAGCGCATCGCCATCGTCGCCACCTGGCAATGGATTCGACGGGGTCACTTCGACGACACCCTCGCACTGGCCGACCTGCTGCTCCATCACGACCACGACCTGATACGCAAAGCCACAGGCTGGATGCTACGCGAGGTGGGCAAGAAGGACAAGGCCCGCCTGTGCCAGTTCCTCGACAGCCGATACCGAGACATGCCGCGCACGACCCTGCGCTATGCCATTGAGCGGTTCACCCCCGAGGAGCGCCAACACTACATGCAGAAGTAAACACCGACAGGCACGACAAAGGCTCTCGACAGGGATCGCCCATCGATTCATCGCTCCACCTCTCCACCTATTTTATAAAAAGGGAATATAGCGCGCTATTTTCTTGCGGATATTCGACGAGGTCTGCACAAAGCGCTCCTCGCCCGACGACGCGCTATCGTCGAAACATTTCAGGTATACGGCATTCATCTCATCAGCCAGCCGTTTCGGGTCGAAGCGCACCACATAAGCCTTGCCGGCCTCAATCATCTCGTGGCGCAAGTCGGCATCGCTCAACACCCGCTTCATGGCCGCAGCCATACCGGCCACATCGTCGGGATCGACATAGAGCGAACGTGGACCTCCCGCCTCTTCGAGACACGAACCCGTGGCGGCAATCACCGGCACTCCGGCCGAGAGCGCCTCGACAATGGGAATACCGAACCCCTCGAAACGCGAAGGATAGACAAAGGCCTCGGCCATGTGGTACATCACCGGCAGGTCACCGAATTTCAAGTTGTGAATAATATGTATCCGATCACCCAACCCGTGAGCCCCGATATAGGCCTTCACCTCATCGGCATAGGCCGTACTCTTGCCCACAGCCACCAGATGAACATTGCCCAACTGCTCGACGGCCTTTACCGCCAGCAGCAGATTCTTGCGCTCCTCGATGGTACCCACACTCAGAATGAAATGTTCGGGCAAATGATAAGCCTCCCGCACCCGCGCCTTAGCCTCGGCCGATACCGGCTGGGCAAAAACCGGGTCGCACCCTTGATACACCACATCGATCTTGTCGGGCGAGATGCCGTAGAACTTCACGATGTCGCGCTTGGTACACTCGCTCACCGCCACAATGCGGTCGGACTTGCGACAGGCATACCGAAACTTGTAATTATAGATGATGCGATCCAGCCAGTGATAGTATTGCGGATAACGCAGGAAAATCAAGTCGTGAATGGTCACCACGCTGCGTATTCCCGTGCGGTGAATCCCCACGGGCAACTCATTGCTCAGTCCGTGGTACAACTGGACCCCGTCCTGCAACAGACCGCGTTTGATAAAGAAGGTGCGCCACAGAGCCTTGCAACGTTTCATCAGGAAGGAGTGCGGCTGTATCGAAGCCACATTCTTGTGCTTCAACAGGGAGTCATACAACGCATTCTTGCATTTCTTGGGAATGTACATTCGGTACTTGTGCTCGTTGCCATACGTAGCCATCGTCTCTACCATGAATCGGCTGTAATTGCCCAGCCCGGTAAAGTTAGCGTTAGCTCTCTTTGCATCAAATCCTATAATCATTCCTTCAAATACAATTTACGATATACATTAGAATAGATGAATCATGCAACTGTTTTGCTGCATGGTGCTTAAATTTTTTCATTATTCCTCATATATTCCAGGAACAAAGTGAATAAAGCACTCATTTTTATAACGTTATTAACGTCATTTCCCCCTATTCGGTTTCCCTGTTTTTTCGTTTCGTCCCGAGGGAAGGCCCTCACGGTCAACTATTCTACACAGAATCTGCGTGCAAAGGTACATTTTGTTGCAATTATTTCTATCTTTGTGCAAACAAAAATGGGGTGCACCCCCCGTATTTCCCCCAAAAAGAAAGAGAGATGATACAAAAATTCGACTTTTTAATCATCGGTTCCGGTATCGCCGGAATGAGTTATGCCCTCAAAGTGGCTCACAAAGGAAAAGTAGCCCTCATTTGCAAAACCGAACTGGAAGAGGCCAATACATTTTTTGCACAAGGTGGCGTAGCCTCGGTAACCAACACCCTGGTAGATAACTTCGAGAAACATATCGAAGACACCATGATCGCCGGCGACTGGCTCAGCGACCGCGCCGCTGTCGAGAAGGTGGTACGGGAAGCCCCCTCGCAAATCAAACAACTCATCGAGTGGGGTGTCGAGTTCGATAAAAACGAAAAAGGCGAGTTCGACCTGCATCGCGAAGGCGGCCACTCCGAGTTCCGTATCCTCCACCACAAGGACAACACCGGTGCCGAAATTCAAGACAGCCTCATCAAGGCGGTCAAACAGCACCCCAATATCACCATCTTCGAGAAACATTTTGCCATCGAAATCATCACGCAGCACCACCTGGGGGTAACCGTCACACGGCAGACTCCCGACATCGAGTGCTACGGTGCCTATGTGCTCGACCTCAATACGGGCAAGGTAGATACCTTCCTCTCCAAAGTGACCCTCATGGCCACCGGTGGTGTAGGCGCCATCTACCAGACCACCACCAACCCGCTTGTAGCTACCGGCGACGGCATCGCCATGGTCTACCGCGCCAAGGGTACCGTCAAGGACATGGAGTTTATCCAGTTCCACCCCACGGCCCTCTACCACCCCGGCGACCGCCCCTCGTTCCTCATCACCGAGGCCATGCGCGGATACGGCGCCGTGTTGCGTACGCTCGACGGCAAGGAGTTCATGCAGAAGTACGACCCGCGGCTCTCGCTGGCACCCCGCGACATCGTGGCCCGCGCCATCGACAACGAAATGAAGAACCGGGGCGAAGACCACGTCTACCTCGACGTGACCCACAAAGACCCCGAGGAGACCAAAAAACACTTTCCCAACATCTACGAGAAGTGCCTCAGCCTGGGTATCGACATCACCCGCGACTACATACCCGTAGCTCCGGCCGCCCACTACCTATGCGGCGGTATCAAGGTCGACCTGGACGCCCGCTCCTCCATCAACCGGCTCTATGCCGTGGGCGAATGCTCCTGCACCGGCTTGCACGGCGGTAACCGACTGGCCTCCAACTCGCTTATCGAGGCCGTGGTCTATGCCGACGCCGCAGCCAAGCACAGCCTCAAAGTCATCGACAACTACTCTTATCAGGAGAACATTCCCGAGTGGAACGACGAAGGTACCGTGGAACCCGAAGAGATGGTGCTCATCACCCAAAGTGTCAAGGAAGTGGGCCAAATCATGAGTACCTATGTGGGTATCGTCCGCTCCAACCTGCGGCTCAAACGCGCCTGGGACCGCCTTGATATCCTCTATGAGGAGACCGAGGACCTCTTCAAGCGCAGCAAAGCCTCGAAAGAGATTTGCGAGTTGCGCAACATGATCAACACCGGCTATCTGGTGATGCGTCAGGCCATGGACCGCAAAGAGAGTCGAGGGCTGCACTACAACATCGACTATCCTCACCCCGACTTTATCCCTCACAAATAAGAAACGCTCGGCGGCCCTGCCGCCGGCTGAACAGGGAAACTGCATTCTTTCCAACCATCAGCCCCTCAAAAGTCAGACCGTAACTTTTGGGGGGCTGCTCAAACAGGGCTGCGGAGCCCGATTACTCTCCCCGACTCGCAAGAGCTCCTTTCCTCGAAAACCCTCATAAAAGATAAGTTCATGAAGAATCGATTCCTCTCGGTCGCCCTGTCGACCCTCGTGATGACAACACTTTCAACCAGTTGCAACCAAGTGAAAAAGATAGAACATCTACCCTACCCCGAAGCCGAACGCGGCAACGTGACCGACAACTACTTCGGGACCAAAGTGGCCGACCCCTACCGTTGGCTCGAAGACGATAACTCGGCCGCCACAGCCGCCTGGGTGAAGGCCGAAAACGAAGTGACCTTCGACTACCTGTCGAAGATTCCGTTCCGCCAAGCCATCAAGGAGCGGCTTACCCAACTGTGGAACTACCCCAAGGAGAGCGCTCCCTCGAAAAAGGGCGACTGGCTCTACTACTCGCGCAACGACGGCTTGCAGAATCAGGACGTCATCTACCGGCGCGCCAATCCCGAGGCTACGCCCGAGGTATTCCTCGACCCCAACCGCCTGTCGGACGACGGAACGGTAGCACTGACCGCTACCTCGTTCTCGAAAGACGGTAAATATTTCGCCTTCTCTGCCGCAACCTCGGGCTCGGACTGGATTGAAATCCGCGTCATGGAGACCGCTACCAAACGGCTGCTCGACGACAGCATCAAGTGGGTCAAATTCTCGGGAGCCGTCTGGTCGCCCGACGGCCAAGGCTTCTATTACAGCGGATACGATGCCCCCAAGAAAGGGATATATTCGGCCAAGAACGAATATCAAAAGGTGTACTATCACCGGATAGGAACACCTCAAAGTGCCGACCGCATCGTCTATGCCGACCCGCAACACCCGCTCCGCTACTTCTCGGCCTGGGAGAGCGACGACAGCCGCTGGATTTTCGTCTCGTCGTCAGAGGGGACCTCGGGCAGCGAGATTCTCTACAAACGCAAGGGAGCCCCGAATTTCGAGGTGCTGCTCAAAGGATTTGACCACGACTACAACATTGTCGATTGCAGCGACGACCAACTCTATGTCCGCTCCAACGAAGGGGCCGAAAACTACAACCTCATCAAAATCGACCTCAACGACCCCTCGAAGCGCGAGGTGGTGATTCCCGAAAAGGAGAACCTGCTCGAAAGCGTGCAGGCTGCCGGCGGCCGCCTGACGGCCATCTACCTCGAAGATGCCCAGAACAAGGTCTACCAATATACCCCCGACGGCACCCTCGTGCGTGAAGTGGAGCTCCCGGGCATCGGTACCGTCGACGGTTTCGACGGTGAGAAAGAAGATACCCGCCTCTACTACTCGATTACCACCTTCACAGCCCCCGCAACCATCTATGCGTTCGACATCGAGAGCGGTCAGTCGACCCTCTACTTCCGCCCCGAGGTGGCCTTCAACCCCGACGATTTCACTACCGAGCAGATATTCTTCACCAGTAAGGACGGCACGCGTGTACCCATGTTCGTCTCGTATAAGAAAGGGTTGAAACTCAACGGTAACAACCCCTGCTACCTCTACGGCTACGGTGGTTTCCAAATCAGCCTCACCCCCTCGTTCAGCCCCTCGTCGATCATGTTCATGGAGCAGGGCGGCGTGTATGTGTTCGTCACGCTGCGCGGAGGGCTCGAATATGGCGAGAAATGGCACAAGGCCGGCATGCTCGAAAACAAACAGAACGTATTCGACGACTTCATCTCGGCCGCCCAATACCTCATCGACAACCGATACACCTCGTCGAAGAAACTGGCCATTGCCGGCGGCTCGAACGGCGGTCTGCTGGTGGGAGCCTGCGAGGTGCAACGTCCCGACCTCTTCGCCGTGTGTCTGCCCAGCGTAGGGGTGATGGACATGCTCCGCTACCACAAGTTCACCATCGGCTGGGGCTGGGTGGTAGAGTACGGTTCGAGCGACGACCCCGAACAGTTCAAGTACATCTACAAATACTCGCCGCTGCACAACATCAAGAAGGGCGAGAAATATCCCGCCACACTCATCACCACGGCCGACCACGACGACCGGGTAGTCCCTGCCCACTCGTTCAAGTTTGCCGCGCAGATGCAGTATGCCCAGGCAGGCAGTGCCCCGATATTGATACGCATCGAAACGAAGGCCGGGCACGGAGCCGGCAAGCCCATCTCGAAACGCATCGACGAGGCCACCGACTGCTACTCGTTCCTCTTCCAGAACACGGGCACGCCCTACATTCCCGTCCATCAAAAGTAAGTCGGCGAATCCGTACGGCAACCGATATGAAAAGAGTCTGGCCGAGTACCAGACTCTTTTTTTGTTTCTCCTCCGGCCACAAGTCCCCCCCGACGAAAAAAACAGAATGCGCAAATCCTCTCTTATACCCCACTTCCGTGAACCTTTTTCACCCCCAGCTGTTCTTACTGTACAAAAACATCTGCCACTATGAAATCGATTCAAGGAACCCAAACCGAACAAAACCTGCTGAAAGCCTTCGCCGGTGAATCGCAGGCCCGCAACCGCTATACCCTCTTTGCCCAAAAAGCACGGGAAGAGGGTTATGAACAGATAAGCGCCGTCTTTGCCGAGACGGCCGACCAGGAGTTGGCACATGCCACCCGCTTCTTCAAATTCCTGCAAGGGGGTATGGTGAGCATCACCGCCGAATATCCGGCCGGACGCATAGGAAACACCGCCGAGAATCTGCTCGAAGCCGCCCAGGGCGAACTGCTCGAATGGAGCGACCTCTACAACAACTTTGAACAGGTGGCCGTCGACGAGGGTTTCAAAGAGGTGGCCGCCGCCTTCAAGATGATTGCCCAAGTCGAGAACTTCCATGAATGGCGCTACCGCAAACTGCTCGAACGGCTCCAAAACGACACGGTATTCAAACGCGAGAAGACCATTCGCTGGCAATGCCGCAACTGCGGCTACATCTACGAAGGCACCATGGCTCCGGCCCGCTGCCCGGCCTGTCTCGAACCGCGCGCCTTCTTCGAGCCTGCCCGCGACAACTATTGAACAAAACTATCTATCTTTTCATACGACCCTGCCCGTGGCCCGCGACACCCCGTCGCCGTCACGGGTTTCTCTTTACCCGGCCGCACCCCTACCGCTTCATGGCCGAACGCGAAAGCAACTTGTGCCCGATGCGGCAATAGAGGCACTTGTGAGCCTGACAATAGGCGTTGTTCAGCTGAATCACCGCCTGGCTCTCCAACGCATTGGTCACCCCGATACCCATCTCGGCGAAACGCCGCACAATCGAGTTCTTCTCGGGACGCAACGATTCGAGCAACACCATGGCCCGGTCGGCCATCGCCTCGTTGCCCGTGCGCAGCCCACAGGCATAAAGCAGCGGGGCCACCGTGTTAATCAGCACAATATCGACAGCCCCCTCGCCCAGCACCGCGGGCGACTCGGGCGAGGTATGGCCGAACAGGTAATGGGTGGTCCAGTAGCCGGTGAGCTCGGCCTTGAAAATGGAGCGGAGCTCCTCGATGTCGGTCGCCTCGCAGATACGTGAAAACAGGTTGAATCCCCGGTGTATGTACTGGGCCAGCAGGGCGATGCGACGGTGAGGGAAATTGGCCGGACGCAGCCGGAAGAACTTCCAGCTATCGCGATTGATGGGGGTCAGCCCGAACTTGTTGCGCAGGAAGGCATACTCGCTTGTCAGCCGGGCGTAATAGTCGTCGCCCGCGCACTCCCCCTCGACCAGCAGACCCGCCTGCCCGAAGAGGAAAGCCTCGACCTGAGGCAACGAGTCGGCATGCTTCTGCATGAAGAGCAGGGGCAAACTGCGGGCCAACCGCTCGAAGGCATCGCCATTAATGCCGAATCCCAGGCTGCGGGCCAGCGAGATGTAGCATACCTCCTCCCAACTGCCCCGGTAGAGTTCGAGCCAGTCGTACAGCCGTTGTGCCTTGGCCTGCAACCGCTCGATGGCCAGCGACGAGACCCAATCGGCCAGCACCACCGGATCGAAATCGCCGATATAGCGAGCACACGACTGCGACGCCGAGTGGGCGACCAGCGCCTCGTAGTCGGCCCGGAACGTGGGCGAACACGACAGCACCAGCGTAGGAATAGCCTCACCGTTGGTGCGGCACACCTGGGCATCGGCCACCTCGACCACATGCAGCACCACCGAGTCGTAAGCCGGGTCGAGGTGGTGATTATGGCGCCGCCAGTCCGAAGCCCTCCGGTGTATCTCCACATTACCCGCCCACACACAGTCGTCGACCCCGATTTTGGCGTTGAAAAAATCGGGCCCCGAGTCGGTATTCAACCGACCCACGTCGATAATCCGTAACCGTCGACCATCGACCGTCGTCAATTTCGACGAGTCGAAGAGCCGGTGTTGCCACACATATTGCATCAGTTTTTCCATAAACCGCTAATCCCTTTTCTATCCTCCAAGCAGACAAGAAGCTGTTCGGCAGCGTCAAATTTGTTAAAATCGTGAATTTTCACTTGCCTCGGCTCACACCTTTCACTATCTTTGTAGAAGATAGGAGGCGGCTCGGCCTTGTCAAACTTGAAAACATCGTTTTCGTTTGCCACTGCTCTCTCCTTTCACTATCTTTGCGTGTTGCATATGTGCAAATTAAACCAACCTTGTTGAATAAACGGGTACAACCCGAGATGTTTTATAACAGAAGATAGATATGAAAATAGCACTGATCGGATATGGAAAGATGGGACATGCCATCGAAGAGATAGCGCTGTCCCGCGGACATGAGATTGTTTGTCGCATCGACAAAGACAACCAGGAAGATTTCGACTCGCCTCAATTCAAGAGCGCCGATGTGGCCATCGAATTCACGGCTCCTACCGTGGCCCTGGGCAACTACCGCCGGGCCTTCGCAGCCGGAGTGCCCGTGGTATCGGGGACAACGGGGTGGCTCGAACACCTGCCCGAGGTAAAGGCTGCCTGCGAAGCGGGACAGACCTTCTTCTACGCCTCCAATTTCAGCCTGGGTGTGAACATCTTCTTTGCCGTCAACAAATACCTGGCCGGCATCATGAACCACTTCCCCCAATACTCGGTGAGCCTCGAAGAGATTCACCACGTACACAAGCTCGACCACCCCAGCGGCACAGCCATCACACTGGCCGAGGACATCATCGCCCAGCTCGACTCGAAACATTCGTGGACCGAGAACCTGCCCGCCCCGGCCGACGCCATTCCCGTCGTAGCCCGTCGTGAAGGCGAGGTACCCGGCACCCACACCATCACCTACGACAGCGAGGTCGACACGATACGCATCACCCACGAGGCCAAGAGCCGCAAGGGATTTGCCCTGGGAGCCGTCATCGCCGCCGAGTTCACGGTGGGTAAGAAAGGTTTCCTCACCATGCAAGACCTCTTCTCGTTCCTCAAATAACACATCGTCATGGATCAAAAAACACCCTCGAAATACAGCCTCGCCGAACGGCTGAAACGGGTCAAGAAGACCCGCTGGATACGATTCTCGATCGTAGCCCTGCTCTACATCGGTTGGACCATCTGGCTCAACAACTACTACGTATTGTTCGGGCTCCCGCTCCTCATCGACATCTACCTCACCCAGTACATTCCCTGGGGCTGGTGGAAAACGAGCAAGAACCGCACCGTGCGGGCCGTCATGGAGTGGGTCGACGCCATCGTCTATGCCCTGGTTCTGGTCTATTTTATCTTTATCTTCATCTTCCAGAACTACCAGATACCCTCGTCGTCGCTCGAGAAGTCGATGCTCGTGGGCGACTATCTGCTGGTAAGCAAAATGAGCTACGGCCCCCGCGTGCCCAACACGCCGCTGCACTTCCCGCTGGCCCAGCACACCCTGCCCATCATCAACACCAAATCGTATATCGAGTGGCCGCAATGGGGTTACCACCGGCTGAAAGGATTCGGACAGGTAGAGCGCAACGACATCGTGGTCTTCAACTTCCCGGCCGGCGATACCGTAGCCGTGAAACAGCCCAACCCCGACTACTACACCCTCTGTTTCCTCGAAGGGCGCGAAGCCGTGCTCCGCAACAAGGCACTCTACGGCGACATCGTCTACCGTCCCGTAGACCGTCGCGAAAACTATGTGAAACGCTGCGTGGGTCTGCCCGGCGATACATTCAGCATCGTCAACAACGACATCTACATCGACGGAGTGAAACAGCCACGCCCCAAAAACATGCAGCTCAACTACCTGGTCAAGACCAGCGGCCGATACCTCACCAACAGCGACTTCGAGCGGTGGGGCATCAGCGTCGACGACCGCATACCCCTCGACGTGTCGAGTGTCAACGCCCGCATCAACCTATCGAGCTGGGGGATCACGTCGAACCCCGACGGCAGCATGAACCCCGTCTACGAGCTCCCCTTGACGCAGGCCATGATCGACCAGATGAAGAAGGACTCGTCGATCGAGCAGATTGTGAGCGAACCCGGATTCCTGGGCGGACAGACCTACCCGCTCGTGGCCTCGAACACCTGGACCCGCTCGGACTACGGCCCCGTGTGGATTCCCAAGAAGGGAGCCACCCTCAAACTCACGCTCGACAACCTGCCCATCTACGAGCGGCCCATCGCTGCCTACGAGCACAACGATCTGCAAGTGAAAGACAGAAAAATCTACATCAACGGGAAGGAGACCGACTCCTACACCTTCAAGATGGACTACTACATGATGCTGGGCGACAACCGCGACAAGTCGGCCGACAGCCGCTACTGGGGCTTCGTGCCCGAAGACCACATCGTGGGCAAACCCATGTTTGTATTCCTTTCGCTTGACAAAGACAAAGGTCTGTTCAGCGGCAAGATTCGGTTCAACCGCATGTTCAGGTCGGTAGACAGCCTCGTCAACTAAACGATGAAAAGAGAGACCATACGCACGATTCTTGTCACGATAATCCTCATTATCGGGGGCGTGTGGGCTATTCGCTTTTTTGTCGTCGAGCCCTACCGTGTGCCGTCCGGACAGATGGAGAATACGCTCCTGCCGGGCGACCAGTTGTGGGTCGACAAATGGTCGCTGCGCTGGGGCAACCGCACCCCCGCCTACCGCGACCTGCTGGTCTTCGAGCTGCCCCCGCTCCTGCAAACCCAAACGGCTGTGACCGAGGTGGGCGTGGCCCGCTGCATAGGTCTGCCGGGCGACACGATTCGCAGCACCGGAAACCAGCTGTTCATCAACCGCAGGGCTGTGGCACAACCCCCGCTTATCCTCGAAGCCTACCTCTCGCCCGACTCGATGCGCAACGACGTCAACCGCACCTTGCGTCGCAACGGAATTCAATTGGTCGAACAGGGCAGCGTGGGGAGCAACCGGCTGCTGTTTCTCTCGCGATACGACTACGAGAAGGTGCGCAAGATGTTAACCCCCGACTCGCTGCTCTACCCGGTGTTTCTCCAACGCGACCGCTACGAAATCGTCCTCCCCGCACGGGGCGAATCGATACGGGTCACCCCGCAAAATGCCAAGTGGTTGGCCCACCTGCTCAACGAGTATGAAAACTGCCCCGTCACCTGCCGTGATGGAAAAATCTACAAAGAAGGGCACAAGGTGACCCGCTGCCGCCTCACCCGCGACTACTACTGGGTTGTGGGTGACAACCGGGCTGGCCTGGCCGACTCGCGCACGTTCGGCCCCCTGCCCCACAGCCTGCTCATCGGAAAAGGGCTGTGGATAGGCTATTCGCGCGATGTGCAAAAACCCTTCTGGCAATCGTTCCGCACCGACCGTTTCCTGACAAGACCGCTATGACCACCGCCTACCTCTCCACCGCCTATTTCGCCCCGGTATCCTACTACATGGCTCTGCTGGCCTACGACCGCATCGTCATCGAGCAGTGGTGCAACTACACCAAGCAGACCTACCGCAACCGCTGCCACATAGCCGGTGCCAACGGCGTTCTGTCGCTTTCGGTTCCCGTGGTCAAACCCGACACACTCAAATGCCCTACCCGCGACATTCGCATCTCCGACCACGGCGAGTGGCGCCACCTGCACTGGAATGCCATCGCCTCGGCCTACGGGTCGTCGCCCTTCTTCGAATACTACCAGGACGACATTCGCCCCTTTTTCGAGAAGCGTTATACGTTCCTGTTCGACTTTAACGAGGCCATACGCCGAACTATCTGCAATCTCATCGGCATCGACCCGCAGGTGGAGTTTACCGACCATTATGCCCAACCGGCTCCCGGCGAAACCGACCTGCGCGAAGCCATACACCCCAAGCACGAACTGGCCTACACCTGCCCCTCGATACATCTCAAACCCTACTATCAGGTATTTGCCTCGAAATATGGATTCCTGCCCGACCTCAGCATTCTCGACCTCGTGATGAACATGGGCCCCGAATCGATTCTTATCCTCAAAGATTCATAAGAATTTACCCTTAAAGGCTTCATTATCGCCTATCTTTGCTATCTTTGTACCCAAATTACAATAGGCTGCCCTCACACCTTGATTTCGGTGTACCCACCTCGGTAACAGGCAGCTCTATCGTGCGCCTGTCAAATACTTAACATTCTCATGAGCAGCTATAAATACGCCGAAAATCTGGAAGAGACGGTCAAGAAACTCTCCGATTTCCATTCACTCGAAGAATTACACCACCAAAGTTGCAAGGGAGAGGTTCTCCCCTCGGGACAGCAACTGCAAGAGCTCATCGCCATTTGCCGTTCGCTCATCTTTCCCGGCTTCTACGGTTCGCCCGACGTGAGCGACAAGAACCTGCTCTACCACACCGGAATCAACGCCGAGAAACTGTTCGACCTGCTGGTACAGCAAATCTCGGCGGGACTCCTGTTCGCCACCAACGACCCCGTCCTTCACAACGACCCGAACCAACTTGAAGAACTGGCCGAACAGAAGGCGGTCGATTTCATCTCCTACCTGCCCGAGATGCGACGGATTCTCTCGACCGACGTCTCCGCCATGTACAACGGCGACCCCGCTGCACAGAGCAAAGCCGAAGTCATCTTGTGCTATCCCGCCATACGGGCCATCTGCAACTACCGCATCGCCCACAAGCTGCTCACGCTGGGCGTGCCCCTCATTCCCCGCATCATCACCGAGATGGCCCACTCCGAAACAGGCATCGACATACACCCCGCAGCTACCATCGGCGAATACTTTGCCATCGACCACGGCACAGGTGTCGTCATCGGGGCCACCTCGATCATCGGCAACCGGGTGAAACTCTACCAGGGTGTCACGCTGGGAGCCCGCAGTTTCCCCCTCGACGAGCACAACAACCCCATCAAGGGAATAGCCCGTCACCCCATCATCGAGGACGATGTAATCATCTACTCCAACGCCACGATACTGGGACGCATCACCATCGGCAAAGGGGCTGTCATCGGCGGTAACATCTGGGTGACCGAGAATGTAGCTCCCGGCGAACGACTGGTACAAGCCAAAGCCAAACAATAAGAAACACTACAATACACACGCGTCGTGAACACCGAAAAATTTGAAATCGTAGCCAAAACGTTCCAGGGTCTCGAAGATGTCCTGGCCGAAGAGATCAGACAACTCGGAGGTGAAAACGTGGAGACGGGACGCCGCATGGTCTCCTTCCAGGGCGACAAAACCCTGCTCTACAAAGCCAATCTGGCTTGCCGCACTGCCCTGAGAATACTCAAACCCATCTACAAGTTCGAAGCCGCAAACCCCGACGAGGTTTATGAAAAGATGAAGGCTTTCCCGTGGGAGACGCTGCTCTCGCCCGAGACCACCTTCTCGATCGACTCGGTCACCTACTCCGACAGCTTCAAACACTCCAAATTTGTCACCTATCGGGCCAAAGACGCCATTGCCGACTACTTCATGGAGAAGAACGGCAAACGTCCCTCGGTGCGCCTCAACGGGGCCGAGGTGGTGCTCAACCTGCACATCGCGCAAATGAGCTGTACCCTCTCGCTCGACAGTTCGGGCGAGTCACTCCACAAGCGGGGCTACCGCGTGGGACAGACCGAGGCGCCCATCAACGAGGTGCTGGCGGCCGGCATGATACTCAAAACCGGCTGGCACGGCGAGAAAGACCTTATCGACCCCATGTGCGGCTCGGGTACCATTCTCATCGAAGCCGCCCTCATCGCTACCAATACCTATCCCGGCATCTTCCGCAAGAGCTTTGCCTTCGAGCGGTGGAAAGACTTCGACGAAGAGCTTTTCGAGACACTCTACAACGACGACAGCCACGAACGCGAATTTACTCACCGCATATACGGCAGCGACATCTCGCCCCGGGCTATCGACATTGCCACCCAGAACATCAAGAGTGCAGGCGTGTCGAAATACATCGACCTCAAAATCATGCCCTTCCAGCGGTATGAATCGGCACCCTCGCCCGAAGGCATTCTCATCACCAACCCGCCTTATGGCGAACGCCTCACGTCGAGCGACCTGCTGGGGCTCTACGAGTCGATAGGCAACCGGCTGAAACATGTGTTCAAGGGCTACGAGGCCTGGATCATCAGCTACCACAAGGAGTGCTTCGACCGAATAGGGCTGAAACCTTCGGCCAGAATCGAACTCATGAACGGAGCTCTCGAATGCGAATTCCGCAAATACGAAATCTTCGACGGCCGCTACAAGGAGTTCAAAGGCGAAGGCCACAACCTCGACAAGCGGTACGATGCACCCCACCGTCGCGCCTCGCACAGCCCGGCTCCCTACAACCGGCGCAAGAGCTATGAGGGGCATCGCGACGAACGTCCCCGCCGTGACGAACGTCCAAGAGGCGAAGAACGCCCCTGGCGTGAAGAAAAACCCTGGCGCGGAAAGCGGTCGGAACGACCCGCATCGCGCCCGTCAACCCCCTTCAAAGGAAAATCCTTTGAACGTCGCGACCGCTTCAATCCCGAGGGTGAAAAACCGCATCGCCTGCACGGCGACGAGGCTTTCCGCAAATTCGTCACCTTCAAGCAACCCTCCATCAAACCCAACGACGAGACCACAAAACCTCATCAAGAGGAGACCGATAAAAAAGATTAACCCTAAAAAACGACTGTCATGAATATACTGCTGTTAGGCTCGGGAGGTCGCGAATGCGCCCTGGCCTGGAAAATAAAACAAAGTCCCAAAACCGACCGTCTCTACATCGCTCCCGGTAATGCCGGAACAGCCTCAATCGGTACCAACGTGGAAATCTCGGCTACCGACTTCGACGCACTCGGCCGGTTTGCCGTCGAGAATCGGGTCGACATGGTGGTCGTAGGTCCCGAAGACCCCCTGGTAAAAGGCATATACGACTATTTCAACGACCACGACGAACTGAAACATATCCCCGTCATCGGTCCCTCGAAAGAGGGTGCCCGCCTCGAAGGCAGCAAGGAGTTTGCCAAAGGCTTCATGATGCGTCATCACATTCCCACGGCCCGTTACCAAAGTTTCACCCGCGAGAACCTCGACGCCGCATACGCCTTCCTCGAAACCCTCAAAGCTCCCTATGTGCTCAAAGCCGACGGTCTGGCTGCCGGTAAAGGGGTGCTCATCATCGACAACCTGCAAGAGGCCAAAGCGGAGTTGCAACAGATGCTCGACGGTATGTTCGGCAGTGCCAGTGAAACCGTGGTCATCGAAGAGTTCCTCTCGGGTATCGAATGCTCCGTATTCGTACTCACCGACGGCAACGATTACCGCATACTCCCCGTGGCCAAAGACTACAAGCGTATAGGCGAAGGCGATACCGGTCTCAACACCGGCGGCATGGGTGCCGTTTCGCCCGTACCTTTTGCCGACGCTGCCTTCATGCAGAAGGTCGAAGAGCGCATCGTCAAACCTACAATCGAGGGGTTGAAAGCCGAGAATATCACCTACAAGGGATTTATCTTCCTGGGGCTCATCAACGTGGGTGGCGAACCGATGGTTATCGAATATAACGTGCGCATGGGCGACCCCGAAACCGAGGTGGTGATGCTGCGCATTCAGTCCGACCTGGTCGACCTGCTCGAAGGGGTGGCCCAAGGCAATCTGCGCGAAAGAGAACTCGTCGAGGATCCCCGCAGTGCCGTTACCGTGATGCTGGTATCGGGCGGCTATCCCGGCCACTACGAGAAAGGAAAGGAGATTACGGGGCTCGACCGGGTGACCGAGAGCATACCGTTCCACGCCGGGACCGCCTTCAAGGAGGGTAAAATCGTCACCAACGGCGGTCGTGTCATCGCCCTCAGCTCCTATGGAGCTACCAAGGAGGAAGCACTCGCCCGCTCGTTCAAGAGCGCCCAGGTGGTCTCGTTTGAAGGTAAATATTTCCGCTCCGACATCGGGGCCGACCTCTAACCTCGGTCATGAATCTGAAACTGTTCATCAGCGGTAAATACCTGTCGGTCGGGTGGATAATCCTCTACCTGGCCGGTATCTACCTGACCGGTCATTCAACGGCACAACCGACGGGCGAACCCTGTACCGGACTGCTTGCCCCCGGTGCCGGACAATGGCTTGCCCCTACCCTGCTCAACCGACTGCTCAACGCTCTGATTGTTCTCGCAGGAGGCGTTTTGCTGTTGCGCATCAACAACCGTTTCTCTCTCATTCAGAGGCACACCCTGCTACCGTTCCTCTTCTTCCTGCTCTTCGAGCTGGTCTCACCCTCGCTCACCCTGCTGGGCGACGGCAACGTGACAGCCGTGGTGTTGCTGCTCTTGTGTATCCTGTTCTTCCATGCCTACCAGTCGGTGAAAGCCCAACCGGCCTTTCTCATCATGTTCACCCTGGCACTGTGCACGTTGTTCTGCACCCGCTACATCTACTATGTGCCGCTGTTTCTCATCGGTTTCGCTCAAATGCGATGCCTCTCCATCAAGTCACTTTTGGGAGCGCTTGTCGGCTTGATTACCCCCTTCTGGATCGGAGTTGGCCTCGATTGGATACCCGCCGCGCAACTAACCCGGCTCCTGCCCGATTTCGCCCCGTCCATACCCCAGTCCATACCTTATGACAACCCGCAACTCTGGATTGTCGTTTTAACGGCTCTACTGGGACTTTTCTCGGGCACAACCATGCTCTACTCCACTTTCAACGAAAAACGTCAGATACGGGCTTATAATGGCTTCACAAACCTGCTCTCGGTCTATGCGGCCCTCCTACTCATTGTCGACTATCGCAACTACACCCTCTACCTGCCCGTACTCAATGCAGCGGTAGCCATGCAGACGGCCAGCTTCTTCACCAACAACGGCGGGAAAAAACCGGCGGTCATCTCGTTTTATCTTGTACTTACCCTTTATATCGCATTGTTCATATGGAATTTATTGCCAGCCTGAGCGAATGGGGATACTTGGGACTCTTTATCGCAGCCTTCCTGGCCGGTAGCATCATACCGTTCAGTTCCGAAGTGGTACTGGGATTGCTGCTGGTGGCCGGATACGACCCGTGGGGCTGTGTGATTTCGGCTACCCTGGGCAACTGGCTGGGTGGGGTGACCTGCTACTACATAGGTTATCTGGGAAAAACCGAATGGATTCACACCTATCTGAAAATGCCCGAGGAGAAACTGGCCAAGATGCAGCACTTTCTCAAAGGCAAAGGCTCGCTCTTCGGCTTCTTTGTCTTTATACCCGTCATCGGCGACATCATGATTGTGGCCCTCGGCCTGATGCGGGCCAACCCCATTGGCACGCTGCTCTCGATGATGGCCGGCAAATTCTCGCGTTACTACTTGGTGATTATCGGGGTCAATTACTTGAAGGATTGGTTTCCCAATCTATTCTGACACGCCAGTTCTTAATCAATAATCAGTCGGCACACCAGCAACTGTCGTCGCCCAACAGGCGGGTAATGGCCTGTCGCATGGACTGGAAGGCAAACTCGTCGGGGTGAATCGCTTCACGCGATAGCCAGAAGCACGATGCCACATCGTCGTGCGGGGTAAGGTGGTCAAGGGGCTCATCGCTCCGGCATAGGAAAAAGAGGTCCATCGTGTGTACGTCGAAACCCGAATAGCGATAGATATTGGGATATGAAAAGAGATAACGCATCGACCGAGGTTTCCACCCTATCTCCTCCGAGAGTTCCCGTACGACAGCCTCCTCGGCCGTTTCGCCACACTCGGTAAATCCACCCGGTAAATCGAGCATTCCTCGCGACGGTTCAAAAGCCCGGCGACACACCAGCAACCGCGACCGATGGTCCATGACAAAGGCTGCCACCGACGCCTTGGGATTGAGATAATAAACAAAACCGCAATCTTCGCAACGCTTCGACGAAGCGTCATTCTCGACAAACCGATGCGACCCGCACCGGGGACAATAGGCAAACAGATGAAGTGGGTGCATTCTCTTCCCGATTACGTTTAGTTGACTACCAGAATCTTGGTCACTACACCCGATTGTTTACCCGTAGTCGTCGACGAAGCAAAGACCAGATAGACTCCGGTCTTCACCCGGTTACCCTTGCGGTCACGACCGTCCCACGAAATCTGCCCTCCATTGGAATAGCCCTCGAAAAACAGGTTCCCGGCCACATCGGTAATCTTGACCAGACTGTTATCCATCAAACCAGTCACCGATATCCACCCTTCATAGTCGGGACGCACCGGGTTGGGAAAAGCATAAACGCTGCTGTAATCTTCCGAAGCCTGCACGGCATCAGAACGATAGGCTGCCAGTCCGTTAGTCGTTCCCACATAAGCCACACCCGTAACAGGATCGACAACCACCTCGGTTACCCGATTCGAGGGTAATTGACTGTTCTCGGTCGTAAAATGTTCCAAGATCTCCGAGCCGTCACTGCTTACTACATAAAGTCCCGACTCGGTAGTGCCTATCCATTTGCGATTGGCACCATCGACAAAGATGTCGGTAATCTCGATATTTTGCAGCAGATAGTCGGCATTGTCGGTACCATCGTTACGGGCTATTTTGATACGCGTACAACGGAAATTGTCGTTGAACACATTGTTGGGATTTGTTATCACGATAGGACCTGACGAAGTTCCTATCCATATCTGTCCGTTATTATCCTCGGCAATACAAGTATAGTAACTGGGATCGAATGTCTTATTGTCCTGGTCGGTAAATGAGGTGAAACTTTTTGTTTTGTCGTCGGCCGTCGTATTGTAAGTACCCTTGTCGTCAAATGCAAAAATCAATCCTCCCCAAGACCCTTTGACTACCCATTTGGCAGTAGAGTGCTTGGGTATAAGCAACTTGGCATATTTATTATTCGCAATTTCGGGATAGTCGAACTGATACCAGTCATCTTTGGTAATCTCATCGGTAGATACCGATTGTTTTTCTCTGGGCAACATGCAAAGAGAAGGAGTACCCATCGGTACCACCCACAAGTTCTTGTTATCATCGAATTCCACACAAGGAACACTTATGGCCCAATTAAGTGAAAATGGCGAATTCAGATGCGTGTAATGTACCACACACTCATTTCCCTTGATCTTATACATACCTTCAAACCAAGTTCCCACATAAAACGTATTTGGATCATCGGGATCGAATGCCAGGTTATAGCTCGAACAAAGATATTTACCATGCTTGTTATTCACCAAAGGGGTTTCTCCCACATCGAGTACCGACCAATCGCCCTGGTCCAACACGCTTATGTGAGTCTTTACATACTGATTTTCGGTTCCTATGCGTGGTCCCGAATTGCTCACATACAATTTGTTATCATGAATAACCAGATTCCACGGATCTGAGACATTCAGCGTATTGGCCAAAAAGGGTTCCTTCAACATGACTACCTGATTATTTTCCATCTTGAAATGACACAATCCCTGCTCACCCAATGCCCATATGGACTTGTCTTTTTCATACGACGAAGTCTCCACATTAACCAGATACTCCGACTTATTCTGGAAATTGAAAATATTATCAAGTTGTACGGCTCCATTCACAATCTCCGGTTTACAGAAAACAACATAGGACGATCCCCGAAGTATAAAACTATCATAATATTTTTCAACACTACGAACGCCCATGTTCAAAGTACCTAACAAAGGTAACCCTTCGCTTTCCATATCATAGAAATAAAGAACACCATTTCGAGAATAGAACAAATACTTATCATTAAACGGCTCTAAATCATATATTGTATATCCCGATACACTACTTAAAATTTTCCAGTTTGCCAGATTATATTTCACCGCATCTTTATCGATGTAGTAGATAACTTCACCCGACAACATAAACCAATATTTATTGCTCGCTCCTATCAGGTTTACTTTTTGTCCATAATTATACGATTCACTCACCTCATATTTTTCATCGTTCAAGACAACTATTCCAAAATCGGTTGCCAAATAAATATGATTGTCATAAAAGTTCACATCATTAATTGTCTTTGATGCAGTCATGATGGCATTCTTGATATCCGGTATGTTATAAACCTTTCCATCGTCGTACAGAATATCAATGTTCGCATTGGAATATATCACAACCAGATAATTTTTATCATAATTGTAATAGATATTCGATACCCCGGTATCACTCAGTTTATTGTTTTTATTATAGCCCTCTAACTCCTCGGTAACTTTATCGAAACTGAACAGAGAAATACCCGACACGAAATAGACTCGCTCCTCGGTATCTATTACCTTGACAGGACTGCCTATCGAAGAGTAGATTTGCCAGTTACCCACGGCCAGTTGTGCCCGAATCAAACACAGGCAAGACAATGCGATGATAGTTAATAACGCTAATATCCTCTTTGGCATATCGATCGATTATAAAGTATTTAAAAACTCCGACAATTTTTTCACGGCCTTCGCCCGATGACTGATTTTATTCTTCTCCTCTTCCCCCATTTGGGCAAAAGTCTCTTCATACCCTTCGGGCACAAATACCGAGTCGTAACCAAACCCCGATGTTCCTCGACGCTCGCTGACGATATGCCCGGCTATCTCTCCATAAAAAACATGTTCCTTACCCTCCAAAATCAAAACTATGCAGGTAACAAACTTTGCATTCCGGTTACTTTTATCAGCCAGATTAGCCAACAACTTGTCGATGTTGCGCTCCGAGTTGGCCGGTTCTCCCGCATACCGGGCCGAGTAGACTCCCGGTTCTCCGTTCAACGCCTCTACCAGCAGACCCGTATCGTCGGCAAAGCAATCGTATCCATACTTATCCTTTACATAACGAGCCTTTTGCAGGGCATTCCCCTCAAACGTATCGGCCGTTTCGGGTATGTCGTCGTGACATGCTATATCGTTCAAACTGAGTATCTCTATCCTGTCACCGACTATGTCCTTTATCTCTTCCAGCTTGTGTTTATTATTTGTAGCAAAAACCAGTTTCATCATACAAAATTGCTATTTTTGTAAAAAATAAAAGCAAATGAACGCCTATTCCAAAATACAAAAGAGTCTTTCTCTATTTATGTTTATAACGATAAATATCTTTTTTTATTTTAAATACTTATCGAAGATATCGGTCGTGTGGGGGAACTGTCGTCAGCCTGCTGTACATCATCTTCATGCTGCTTCTTATAAAATACCGTCCTACCTGGAAACGTAAAACAGTTACCTCGGCTCTTGTCGCTTTTATTGCAGCCGCTGCCGTACTGCTGTTTTTCATTCCAAAAGAATTATTCACTGCCGACCGATGGCTTATCATCGATCTTTTTTGGAATTCGGTTTCAAACGACCTTTACCCCTATGCTCAGCAAACGGCCATCGGTAACTATCCGGGAGCCATGCCCTTCTATTTTTTGCTCTGCCTTCCTTTTCACTACCTGGGTGAAATCGGATTCATCACCCTCGTGGCCATAGCTCTGCTATCGGTCTACTTTTATCGTAAGTCTGTCCAAAGTTATACTTTATTTTTCATATTTCTGGCATCTTCGGCTTGCATCTATTGGGAAATTTTTTCAAGAAGTACCCTGCTCATCAATACCACACTGTTCTCTCTTCTTCTATGGATATTGAATGCTTATCCCCGTTTCTCCAACCGCATGTGGCTGGGTAGTGCTCTTGTAGGCGGACTCTTGTTTTCAATGCGTACCGTATTCGTTCTCCCCCTTATCGTATGGGGACTGTATCAGTTGTTTCACGAAAAGGTAAAGCCCCTCAAATTAATAGGTTGGGGTGTTGTTTTCCTACTCGCCTTTGCCGTCACTTTTCTTCCTTTTATTGTGGCATATCCACATGATTTTTGGGAAATCAATCCTTTCCTCATACAATCAACTCTGGTACCATCGATTTTCATAGCCATCTTTGTGGTGTTGGCCATTATCGGTAGCTTCTTTTGCCACAACAACGCCGACGTCAATTTTTTCAGTGTTGTACTCCTGTTTGGTATTGTCACGGTTCACGTCATTACCGCAATTTATCGTTATGGTCTCGAAGCCGTTATTTTTGAATCGCGTGCCGATATTTCATACTACATTTTCTGTATTCCCTATTTACTACTTATTCTTACCGATAAATCTGTCGCTGTCAAAAAATAAATATTATACACGATTCTATGCTTGAGAAGAAAAGAATATTGTGGATAGACTATACAAAAACCATCTGTATCTATTTCGTTCTATTGGGACATGCTCATACGACCCAACCGCTGACCGATTTCATCTATGCTTTCCACATGCCTCTCTTCTTCTTCTTGTCGGGCACACTTTTCTCCTTTGAAAAGCACCCTACATTCAAAGAGTTTGCCCTAAAAAGATTCAAGCGGATTATAGTTCCCTATCTTTGGATAAACTTGATTACCTATATTTTTTGGCTTTTTGTAGGACGAAATTTCGGCATGAATTCCTCTCATGAAACAGTCTGGTATGATTCTCTGCTGAGTACCTTACTGGGAATTGGAAAAATAGAACATAATCCTCCCATGTGGTTTTTTCTCTGTTTATATACGCTTGAAATTATCTATTACATCATATTCAAACCTCTAAAAAACAACGCAAGAAAAACCATAATTGTTCTATTCGTCATAGCTTGTCTCGGTTACATAAACTATCGTTTCAATCCATTCCCCCTGCCCTTCTACCTGGGGCCCGCTCTTGTAGGTATGGTATTCTACGGAATAGGCAACGTGGCTGCACACCACATCAAAGAGTTTTACACGATAAAACCTGTACATATCGTGATTCTGCTCTTTTCGTTCCTGATACTTCTTTTTGTCTCGCAGAAAAACGGTTATGTAATCATGTCGGACAATAATTACCAAAACTACCTGCTCTTTTTCGTAAGCAGTTTAGCCGGAATAGGTACGTTTGTCATCATAGGTAATTGGTTGTCTATAAAACCTTTCTCAAAAAAATTCATTACCTACGTATCCCAAAACACATTACTTATCAACAGTTTTCACCTGCTTGTATTTTCTATTCTGAAAGGCATCATGGTATTCGTGTTGCACATACCGCTCGAATCCCTGTACGGACATAATGCCACAGCCATTCTTTTCGCAGCCGTAAGCCTCGTTTTATGCCTGCCTGTCGCTTACATAATCAACCGTTACTTCCCCTTTATCGTCGGAAAGAAAAAAAGCCCGCTACGGGGCTAATTTCAAGTCTTTATCTTGTCGAAACCTTCGCCATAGACACCCACGACGTTCGATTGCGATATAAAGGCCTTGGGATCGATCGATTTGATTAACCGGAATATCTTGACCGACTCATTTCGCTTGGCCAGAATCATCAGCACCTTCTTGGGCTGTTTGGAGTACCAACCCATACCATCAAGCACGGTTACACCCCGGTGTATATCCTGGTTGACGTGTGTGGCTATCTCTTCATACTTGTCCGACAAAATCAATATCTGCACCGACTGTCGCTTACCGTTGATGACCATATCCATCGTGTAGCTCATCACACCCATCACCACATAACCGAAAATCATCTTCTCTATGCTGTGGAACAGCACATACGAGCTGGCAATAATCAAGAAATCGATATACATCATCATCTTGGCAAACGAAATGTTTTTGTATTTGTTGACGATAGCAGCTATAATATCGGTTCCTCCCGTACTGCCGTTTGATACAAATACCAATCCTACTCCTACACCGCACAAAATACCTCCAATAATGGCCGACATGAAGGGTTGTTCCTCGACCAGGGAGTGAGGTATGAACTCGGGCAATATTCCCAGGAAAAACGAGCACATGAACACACTGAAAATCGTGCGCACAAAAAATTTCAATCCCAATATCTTGATTGCAGCCAACAACAGCACTACGTTGATGGTAAAATAAGAAGCCGATACCGGTATTTTCGTTCCATAGTAGATCAAGGCAGCAATACCGGTTACACCACCGGTAGTAATTTCGTTGGGCAGCAAAAATCCTACCCAACCCAGCGCATACAACAATAAGCCGAATATGATGACCATGTAGTCTTTTACGGCATACAACACACTGTTAAAAGGCAATCGCATACTACTACTCTTTTTCTATCTATGACTGTTATTTTTCAAGGTATTACTAAAAAAAGTATCCATGTTTGTGTCGTTCACAAACATGGATATTCTATCAAATCACTACGTTTACAATCTTGTTGGGTACCACGATAATCTTTTTGGGTGTTTTCCCTTCGAGCCATCGGGCCGACGATTCATGGTTAAGTACCATCTGCTCTATCTCCTCACGCGGAGTACCGGACTTGATTTCGAGACTGAAACGGGCCTTGCCGTTGAACGAGATGGCATAGGTAACGACATCTTCTTTGAGATACTCCTCGTTCCACTCGGGCCACTGGGCATCGCATACCGTGTGGTCGTGACCCAGCTCATGCCACAACTCTTCGCTGATGTGCGGAGCAAAGGGTGCCAACAGAACGACAATCTTCTCGAGCATCTGCTTGTTGCGCGATTTGAGAGCCGTCAGTTCGTTTACACAAATCATGAAGGCACTTATCGAGGTGTTGTAGGAGAAGTTCTCCACGTCCCACGAAATCTTCTTGATGAGTTTGTGTACCGATTTCAACTCCTCCTTCGTAGGCTCACCCTCTTTCACAGCCAGACTGTTGCCCTGGTAGAAGAGATTCCACAGCTTTTTCAAGAAACGGTGCACACCGTCTATGCCGTTCGTATCCCACGGTTTGCTCTGTTCGATAGGACCCAGGAACATTTCATACAGACGCAGCGTATCGGCTCCGTATTTCTCGACAATATCGTCAGGGTTCACCACATTGAACATCGATTTCGACATCTTCTCCACAGCCCAGCCGCAGATGTATCGACCGTCGTCTTCCAAGATGAACTCGGCCGTAGCAAACTCGGGACGCCATTTCTTGAAAGCCTCGATATCGAGCACATCGTTGCTCACGATGTTTACATCGACATGAATCGGAGTCGTGTCATACTCTTTCTTCTTGTTGAGCGAAACAAACGTATTGGTGTCCTTAATACGATAGACAAAGTTGGAACGACCCTGTATCATACCCTGGTTTATCAGTTTCTTGAAGGGTTCGTCCTCGCAAACCACCCCTCTATCAAAGAGAAACTTGTTCCAGAAACGGCTGTAAATGAGGTGTCCCGTAGCGTGCTCGGTACCTCCTATGTAGAGGTCGACATTACGCCAGTACTCGTCATTCTCCTTTGATACCAGAGCCTTGTCGTTGTGAGGATCCATATAGCGCAGGTAGTAGGCCGATGACCCTGCAAAACCAGGCATCGTACACAGCTCCAACAGATAGTGATCTTCCGTCTCCCAGTTCTTGGCGCGACCCAGCGGAGGTTCGCCGCTCTCGGTAGGCAGAAATTTATCTACTTCGGGTAACTTCAACGGCAGCTTGCTCTCGTCGAGCATATAGGGCATTCCATCTTTATAATAGACGGGGAAAGGTTCGCCCCAGTAACGCTGGCGGCTGAATATGGCATCGCGCAGACGATAGTTCACCTTCACACGACCTATGCCTTTCTCCTTGATAAATTTCTTGGTAGCAGCGATAGCCTCCTTGACCTCCATACCGTTCAGGTCGAGGCCGTTTCCACACGAGTTGATCATCTTACCCTCCTTGGCGTCGAAGCTCTCCTCCGATACATCGCAACCTTCGATCAACGGAATGATAGGCAAGTTGAAATGTTTGGCAAAGGCATAGTCGCGACTGTCGTGAGCCGGCACGGCCATGATGGCACCCGTACCGTAACCGGCCAATACATAATCACTCACATAGATGGGAATGTGCTTGTTGTTGAGAGGATTGATGGCATAGGCTCCGGTAAACACACCCGTCACGCTGCGGTCCATGAGGCGCTCGCGCTCGGTGCGGTGCTTGATGCTGTCGAGGTATTGGTCAACCGCCTCTTTCTGTTCGGGGGTTACTACCTGCTTCACATATTCGCTTTCGGGAGCCAAAACCATGAAAGTGACTCCAAACACGGTATCGGCACGTGTAGTAAAGATGGTAAATTCGACGTCCGAATCAACCACCTTGAACTGCATCTCAGCACCTTCCGAACGGCCTATCCAGTTCTTCTGTGTCTCTTTGAGCGAATCGGTCCAGTCTATTTTATCGAGTCCGTCGAGCAGACGTTGGGCATAGGCCGATACCCGAAGGCACCATTGACGCATCACTTTCTGCTCCACGGGATAACCGCCGCGTATCGATACCCCTTCGCTCACTTCATCATTAGCCAACACCGTACCCAACTTCGGACACCAGTTTACCATCGTGTCGCCCAGGTAGGCGATGCGGTAGTTCATCAATACCGTCTGTTGCTCTTTTTCGTTCTTGGCCTTCCATTCGTCGGCCGTGAACGAAAGCTCTTCACTGCAAGCGGCATTCAACCCTTCGGTACCTCTCGTCTCAAAAGCCTTTACCAGCTCCTCGACAGGGCGAGCCTGCTGCTTGTCGTTGTCGTAGTAGCTGTTGAACATCTGGATAAAGGCCCATTGCGTCCATTTGTAATACTTGGGATCGCAAGTGCGTATCTCGCGGCTCCAGTCATAACAGAAACCTATCTTGTCCAATTGCTCGCGATAGCGGTTGATATTCTTTTCGGTCGTGATGGCCGGGTGCTGACCCGTCTGTATGGCATATTGTTCGGCCGGAAGTCCGTAAGCGTCGTAACCCATGGGGTGAAGCACATTGAATCCTTTCAGACGCTTGTAGCGGGAATAGATGTCAGAAGCGATATACCCCAGCGGGTGACCTACGTGCAGACCTGCGCCCGAAGGGTAGGGGAACATATCCAATACGTAGTACTTGGGTTTCTCCTTGTTTTCTGTCACCTGGTAGATGTGATTCTCTTTCCAGTACTTCTGCCACTTTTTCTCTATTTCTTTGAAATTATATTCCATGATGAACAATATGATAGCTAAAATTTTTGGATTACTCTTTTTCTTAAATTCCCAGCGAAGCCGATATGTCGAGCATGCGACGTATGGGTTTGATGGCCTCTCGGGCTATAGCTTCGTCGACCACAATCTCGGGCAACTCGTATTTGAGGGTGTTGTACAACTTCTTCATCGTGTTCAACCGCATGAAGTTGCATTCGCTGCAACCGCAGGTGCTGTCGTCGGGAGGTGCCGGGATAAACTCCTTGTCGGGATTGTTTTTCTTCATCTCGTGCAGAATACCCGATTCGGTAGCCACAATGAAGCGTTTGCAATCCGACTGGGTGGCGAAGCGCAACAGGGCAGCCGTCGAACCCACCTTGTCGGCAACAAGCAGAATATCGCGCTTGCACTCGGGGTGAGCCAGCAACAGGGCATCGGGATACTGTTTTTTCAAGGCCACGATCTTCTCAAGCGAGAATTGCGAGTGCACATGACAGGCACCGTCCCACAACAACATGTGGCGACCCGTCACACCGTTGATGTAATTTCCCAGGTTCTTGTCGGGACCGAATATGAGCTTTTCATCGTCCGGGAAGCTCTCGACAATCTGTTTGGCATTCGACGAGGTAACTACCACATCGGTGTGGGCCTTCACGGCTGCCGAGGTGTTCACATAGGAGATTACCTTATAGCCGGGGTGCTGTTTCACAAACTCGACAAAGGCATCGGCCGGACAGCTGTCGGCCAACGAACAGCCGGCATTCAGATCGGGTATCAACACCTTTTTGTCGGGGCAGATGATCTTGGCCGTCTCGCCCATGAAGTGCACCCCGCAGAGCACCAGTATCGAGGCATCGGTCTTGGCCGCCCATTGGGCCAGCGCCAACGAATCGCCCACGTAATCGGCAATATCCTGTATATCGCCCGACTGGTAGTAGTGAGCCAGCACAACGGCGTTCTTCTCCCGTTTCATCTTCTCGATTTCGGCTACCAAGTCTACACCCTCGAGAACGGGCATATCCACATAACCTTTTGAGATATCTACATCGAACATATATATATTCTTTTTTATTTTTTAATTTAAAATCTTTATTGTTGATGATAATAGGCTGTTGATAGCAAGGATAACTTCTTGTTAAAAGTGTTGCTTTTTATCTTATCAACCTTTTGTTCGGGGTTATCGAGGTGTTGTCAACGACATTATATTTTTATAATGAGTAGCTTAACCTCCTTATCAACGCCTTGTTTACAATCTGCAAAGTTAATAACTTTATTCTATTTGTATGATTGATAAACAGATATTTTAAGGTGGATATATCAACTAAAAACTTGTGGCTTTATTATTTGCATTTTGAGGATAAGGGGTTGTATAGGTATAATATTTTGATTTCAAAATTTTGAACCTCATTTTATACATCATTTTTATAACGTATTATCCACACTTGTCCACACACTTATTCACGATGGTGTTTACAGGGTAGGGAATAAGTATGTAAATTGACTTTGTCGGCTGTATGTATTATCTTTGTCGATGCTTGTAAAGAGAGTTGTTTATGAAGAAAAAGAGTATTCTCGACTTGCACAGAGTTTCGCAAGAGGAGTTTAAGCATCTTGAAAAGATACCGTTGTTAGTGGTACTGGATAACGTACGCAGCTTGAACAACATCGGGTCGGTATTCCGCACGGCCGATGCCTTCAAGGTCGACTGCATATACCTGTGCGGCATTACGGCCACTCCTCCTCATACCGATATACACAAGACCGCTCTGGGAGCCGAGGATAGTGTCGACTGGATTTATGAGTCAGATACCTGTACCGTTGTTGATAAGTTGTTGGCTGCCGGTTACGAGGTCTATGCTATCGAGCAGGTAGAGGGGAGTATCAGCCTCACCGACATAGAGTTGGATAAACATAAACGGTATGCCGTCATCTTGGGTAACGAGGTGAAGGGTGTTCAACAGTCGGTGGTTGACAAGTGTACGGGAAGCATCGAGATACCCCAATTCGGTACCAAACACTCGTTGAATGTGTCGGTAACGGCCGGTCTGGTAATCTGGGATTTTTTCAAGCAGTTGGGATTATAGCGAACCCTGTTCGACCAGAATGCAGATGCGTTCGATGGTCTTGTCCTTGCCTTCGGGCTGCCAGTCGGTTTTGAGTGAAGCACCGAACATTTTGCCGAAGAACTGCCAGAAGTTGGCTCTGAAACTGCCCAGGAATGCCTTTATCAACTCATAGGACGACTGGTTACACTCTCTGTTAATCAACTTGATAAGCATCTTTCCCTGCGAGAGGGTAAACTTTTTCAACACCGGTTTATATTGTTGAAAAACCTCTTTTTCCATGCGTTTCATGTGTTCCTCGCGGGCTTTGTCGTCGGGCAAAGTTTCCATATATTCATAGGTCTCTATGAAGATCGAGTAGATCAGTTTGGCATAGGGTAAGGTCTTTTTCACATCGCGTACCGTCTTCCAGTAAAATTTCTCCTCCTTTTTGTTTTTGAATTTTTCGGGCGGGAATACATAGAAGGTGCGCAGGCCAATCATCGGTACCGTGTCGTTGTCGATGATGACCCGGTAGAAATGTTTATAAGCCGGGTGTTCTTCCTGGAATACCTGGGCCCGCAAACCCGGAACTGCCAGAAAGAGAAAAAGAAACAATATGAATAATCCTCTCTTCATCGGGTACAAATGTAAACCATTCAATTTTCCGATGACTATTTTTTTGCAATAATTATAATATTCACCGTTGTTGATAGCCTGTGTCGATAAATGGTAGATAAATGGTGAATAGATGTGTTTATTTTATGTGAATATATTAGCAATCAATAATTTATTTTTTGTTGATAAACTCAGATTCATTTACGTTTTTTAGTTTGAAATCTTGTGGATAAGCTGTTGGTATAGATTTGATGAGAGTTTTTTCTTCTATTATTCTATCAGTAGTGGATAAAGTGTGAATAAAGTTGTTTAATGGATAATTAAAACAGTGATATATAGCATAATTATAAAGTATTCACAGCATGTGAATAACGATAAAAAACGATATAGATTTTCATAAAATTCATGGTTGGATAATCCATAAACCCTACCTTTGTAGCATCGAAAAAGAATTTTTGTTATGCAGACGGTATTGTTTCATGAAATTATTTACGGGCCGGTACACAGCCGTCGTCTGGGTATATCGTTGGGTGTCAACCTGCTGCCTACCGACGGCAAGATCTGTTCGTTCGATTGTGTCTATTGCGAATGCGGATACAACGCACAGGGGGCGGGCAAGAGCGGTTTGCCTTCGGCCGACCAGGTGGAAGAGGTGTTGAAAACCCGCTTACAGGCCATGCACGCTGCGGGCGAGAAGCTCGATGTGATTACCTTTGCCGGGAATGGCGAGCCTACGTTGCACCCTCAGTTCGAGAAGATCATAGATACCACGCTCTACTTGCGCGACCACTACTATCCCGAAGCTAAAATCAGCGTACTCTCCAATGCCACCCGCATTCATGACGAGTCTGTATTCCGGGCATTGAACCGCGTAGACAACAATATACTCAAACTCGATTCGCTCCGCCCCGAGACGGTGGCTTTGATTGATCAACCCAACGACCCTCACTATGATGTGAACCGGGTAGTGTGCGACTTGCGGCGCTTCTCTGGCAATGTGATTGTGCAGACCATGTTCCTGCGGGGCTGGCACAACGGACAACGCATCGACAATACCGTCGAGGAGGAGCTCTCGCCCTGGTTGGAGGCATTACAATACATTTCGCCGCGTTCGGTCATGATTTATACCATCGACCGCAAAACGCCCGAAGAGGCGCTCGAAAAGGTCTCTCGCGAAGAGTTGGAGCAGATAGCCGCCCGGGTGCGCGAGTTGGGTATCGCCGTTTCGGTTTCGGCCTGATTAGATTTTCAAGGTAAGGATTACAGTTGATATAAACAGAACCCCCGGTGCAATCGCTTTGCACCGGGGGTTCTTGTGTAGGGACGAAAGGGGGGTGTTATTTCACAACCACCTTTTTGCTTTGTGTCGAGCTTGCGTTATGAACTTTTACTATATAGATACCTTGGTTAAGGTCGAGGTCGCGTTGGTTGATTACACGGCCTTCCCACACGAGGCTGCCGCTGGTGGTGTAGACTTGGGCCTGGGCCTCTTCGGCTTCGATTTTAAGTACACCGGGTTGGCTCCATACCTTCACGCCGTTGGTCTCTGTCTCGTCGATGCCCGATGCGTCGGCAAATTCGGCAGTTACTACCGAAGCCATCTTCACTACAAACGAGTTGTTGCTTATGGCTACACCGTTGACCCATGCGTTTCTCAAAGCGTAACCTTCGTCGGGCAGGGCGGTGACAGTCACAGTCGTGTTCTTGGCCACCTTGTCGCCCGAGTTCACCACCTGGTTGTCGGCGTTGCGCAGTTCCAGTGAACCGTTCTCCGAGGGTTCGATGGTGATGTAGGCCACGTCGCAACCGCTACCGTCGCCATCGATAGAGGGTTTCCAGCCTTTTTTCGAGGCGATGGAGGTCTCGCTGGTTTCGGCTTCGTTAGCCTTGTCGCTGATACCGGCTATGAAGAGATTGGCATTAGTCGGAGTAGAGGCACAAACCGGCAGGTGGTAGAAGAGGTCGTTGAGTTCACAGGCTGTCATGCCGTTGTCGGCACATTGGAGGTAATTGAGTTTCGTGTTGCTTGACAGGTCGATGGGGTCGAGCTGGTTGCCGTCGCAGAAGAGACATTCGAGCTCGGTGTTGGCCGAGAGGTCGAGCGTGGTGAGCTGGTTGTTCGAGCAGGTGAGCCGTACCAGTTTGGTATTGTGACTCACGTTGAGGGTAGTCAACCCTATGCTGCTGCATTGCAACTCTTGCAGGTTGGTGAGCATGCTCACGTCGATCGAGCCCAGTTGCGAGTTGTTCTGCACGTCGAGCAACATCAGTTGGGTGTTGTTGGACAGGTTGATGGACGAGAGCGAGTTGTTCTTGACAACAGCCTCTTCGAGTTCGGGATTGTGCGACAGGTCGAGCGAAGCCAATTCGCAGTTGTAACAGGTGAGCGAGAAGAGCTTCGGGTTGTTCGAGAGGTCGAGCGTACCGATTTCGTTATAGGAGCAGTTGAGTTTGGTCAGTTCGGGGTTGTTCGAGAGGTCGAGAGCGGTAATGTTGCTCCAATAGCAGTCGAGAGTAGCCAGTGTAGCGCTGTGGGTTACGTCGAGCGAAGTCAGTTCGTTTTCCGAGCAGTCGAAGTAGTCGATCAAGCCGCTTATTTTTACGGTTGTCCCTTTGGAGTTGCCTTCAAGGCGTGTAATCGATTCGTTATCGATAATGATGGTCTCTATCTCGCCGTTACCCCAGTCGACTTCCACTTCGGTCTCGGGGTCGATACCGCTTATGCCGAACGAGAGAGCCTTGTTGCTTTCTACCCCTACGGTAATGTAGTTGTTGTCGGCTATGGGGACGAATACGGCTGCCACGGTTACATTTTCGGTAGTGACGAATATGTTACTGTTGATGCGTTGGCCGTTTACTTCGTAGTAGCGTACCTGGTAACCTTCGACCGGCGAGGCGGTGATGTAGGTAGGTACACCCGATTCGAGCGTGTTGTTTTCCACAGCGTGCAGTTCGTGTGAAACCAGGTCGGGTTGCGAGAGGGTGAAGGTACCCATCTCCGAGGGTATGAGGGTAGCCGTTACCGTGCCGCAGGTGGCGCTGCCGTCGCCCGTTACATCGACAGTCCATTTCAATTCGGTAGCAAGCGAGGTGTCGCTGGTCTCGGCGTTGCTGCCTTCGAGCCAGAGATTGGTGTTGGGACTGGTCTCTTCCAGACCTGAGAGTGTCTGGTACATGTAGTTGAGGCTGCACGGGGTCATACCGGCATTGTTGCGAATATCGATGGTGTTGATACCCTGGTTGTAGTAGAAATCGAGAAAGGTGAAGCGGTTGTTTTGTCCCCAGAATTTTTCCAGATAGCTGTTCTGGCTCAAATCGATTTCGGTCAGCTGGTTGTTACCGCATTTGAGCGATTTCAACCGGGGCATGTTCGACACGTTCAACTTGGTCAGCTGATTGCCGTCGCACGACAGGTTGGTGATGTTGCCGTTGGCCGAGAGGTCGAGACTCTTTATCTGGTTGTTGCTGCACACCAGGTCCATCAGCTCCGTATTGATGAATACGTTCAGTTCAGTCAGGTAGTTGTCGTTGCAGAAGAGTTTTTCGAGTTTTTCGTTTTTGGTCAGGTCGAGCGATTGAATGTAGTTGTAACGCACATCGAGCTGTTGCAGTTCGGGCAGTTTGGTCACATCAATCTCCATCAGGGAGTTGCCCTCCAAATTGACGTAATAGAGGTTGGGGCAACCCGAGAGGTCGATGGCACTCAAATCGTTGTAGTAGGCCGTAATCGATTCCAGGGCACCTCCTTCGCTGGGGAGTATGATGGTGGTGATGGCACCCCGGTCGTCGGGATCGGAGGTATTGGTTCGGTCGTATCGGCAGTCGAGGATTCTCAGTTTTTTGTGTTCCAACAGGTTCAGGAACATCAGCTTGGGATTGTTGTAGCAGTTGAGGGTTTCGAGATTCAGTGCACCCGAAATATCGAGATTGGTACGTTCTATCTCGTTGCGGTAGCAATCGAGGGTGGTCAATTCGGGTTCGTTGACAATCGAAATCGAGGTAATGTGCGATTCGGAGCAGTCGAACGAACGCATGGGCGAGAGGATTCGTATCGTGTCGCCCACCTGTGTGCCGCTTATGTTTCGTGTGATCATACCGTCCAAGGTATATTCTTGTTTAGTACCGTTACCCCAATCGACGATTACTTTACCGTCCGATGCTACCGGGGTGGGGTAGAGCGTGATGTCGCTGCCCAGTTCGAGCGAGGTGGTGAGTTTGATTTCACTCCATGCCGTCGATACGCCCGAGGCGAGGCACAAAGCAAACAAGAAAGTTGTAAATTTTTTCATACGATTTGTTTTGTTTTTGTCTTCAACGTGGATTATAACTTCCGAAATGAAATTTTATAATACAAAATTGAGGAAAAAACAGCAGAATAACAACAGTCGAAGCGTTGCTATTTATAAAGAAAATAGTATTGATTATCAAATGATTATAAATTAAAACGTTGCAATTTAACGTTTTGAAAGATTTTCTTCACCCAAAATGACGGTGCCCAAACCCTGTTCCAAAAAGTTTTCGGGTATTTTTTTTCGGATACGGGTACGCTGCGAACGAATGGTCTCGTTGCTGATTCCCCGGCAGGTTGCACACTCCCGGGTCGAGAAGCCCAACTGGATCAGGGCGCACAGAAAAGCGTCGTTTCCCGTAAGCGGCACTACGTTGGAGAGCTGTTTCAAGTAGGGGTCGAACGCCTTGACCACCAGGGTTTGAAACTGTTTTTGCTCATCGTAGCTGAGCGACTCTTTTCCCGAACTTATCTTCGGGTACCAGAGCGAGTAGGCGGGGGCGGCCTTGAAATCGCGGCTGCACCCTTCGCCGGCCTTGCGAATGATGTCGATAAGCTGCAATTCGCGGCTTTCGTTCTCCTGGGCCCGGGCCTCCTGTTTCTTCCATTTGTGAGCAAACAGTTGTTCGTTGCGGCGTCTTAAATGACGACGGTAGAAGAGGAATACCGCCACCGAGAGCAGCAGCACCGCCACCACGCATATCGTTATGGCAACGAGGAGGCGCGTGTGGCTTTTCTCTTTCAGGTCAGCGGTGATGCGCAGGTGTTCCTGGCGGTCTATCTGGTGGGATACGGCCGAATTTTCAATCGAGTCGGAGAGTCGGTAGGCCTCTTGCAGGTAACGATATTTGAGCGAGTCGGCAATGCCCGCCTCTTCGGGCAGGTCGGCCAGTTTGAAATAGGCCGAAGCCTTCACCGAGGTCTCCCGGCTGTGGCTGGCCTGTTCGAGGTAGAAGAGAGCCGAATCGTATTGCATCTGCAAGGCAAAGAGCTGTCCCCGTACGGCATAGTTGCGCAGGCGTTTCACTTCGTCGCGAGTAAGCGACAGGGCTCGGGCGTTGCAGGCTAAGGCTTTATCGATGTTGCTTTGCTGTTTGTAGGCACTGGCCAGGTTGTTGTAGACCGACGATTGTTCCTCCTGGTTCTTGATCTGGTTGAAGAATTGGAGCGGTTTTTCAAAGTAGAACAGCACGCTGTCGCGGTCTTTGTAGAGAAAATGATATTTGCCCAATCCCCGATAGGCGTGCGAAAGGTTGCTTTTGTCGTCGAGACCCTGCGACACCACCACGGCTTGCTGGTAGCTGTCACAGGCCGTTTCGTAGAGGTTGTGGTCCAGCAGCAGGTCGCCCAACCGGTTGTATATATCCCCCTTCAAGGTATCGTTTGGGGCCTTGTCCAGTTGTTTAAGAGCCTGGTGGTAGAGGATTATGGCCGAATCGGGGATATGACGCTCTTCCATCTCCACGCCTTTCCGATAGAGTTTTTGGGCTTGTTCGGAGTGGTATTGGTTGCATGAGACCGATAAAAGTACGATACTTAATATGACAAATAAAACCGCTCTCCGCATGATTCTGGCAAATAATGAGCCAAAGATACAAATAATTCGTTATTTTGAAATGTTATTTTCTCGATTAGCGACATCTTGTACAGGAGAAGATATATAAAGACAAACCCGGGAGAAGCCTCTCCCGGGTTTGTCTTGGGTTTATGAAAGTCTCTTGATTAGTCTTTCAGTTTGGCGCAGATGAACTCACGGTTCAAGCGGGCGATGTTGGTGAGCGAGATGTTCTTGGGGCACTCGGCAGCGCAGGCACCGGTGTTGGTGCAGTTACCGAATCCCAGTTCGTCCATCTTGGCTACCATGGCGCGGGCACGGGCGGCAGCCTCTACGCGGCCTTGCGGCAGCAGGGCATACTGGCTAACCTTGGCCGATACGAAGAGCATGGCCGAACCGTTCTTGCAGGCAGCAACGCAGGCACCGCAACCGATACAGGTAGCTGAGTCCATAGCTTCGTCGGCAGCCTCTTTCGAGATGGGAATTGCGTTGGCGTCTTGTGCACCACCCGTGTTGATCGAGATATAACCACCGGCTTGTTGGATTTTGTCGAAGGCACGACGGTCTACCATCAGGTCGCGGATTACGGGGAAGCCGGCCGAACGCCACGGCTCAACCGTGATTACGTCGCCATCGTTGAACTTACGCATGTGCAACTGGCAGGTCGTTACGCTGGTGTCGGGTCCGTGGGGGTGTCCGTTGATATAGAGCGAGCACATGCCGCAGATACCTTCGCGGCAGTCGTGATCGAAAACTACGGGCTCTTTGCCCTCGTTGATGAGTTGCTCGTTGAGCAAGTCGAGCATTTCGAGGAAAGAGCTGTCGGTAGATACACCGTTGAGTTTATAAGTCTCAAATCTACCTTTTTCTTTGGGACCTTTTTGGCGCCAAATTCTGAGTGTTATATTGATTGTTTTTTCCATAACTTTATCGTGTTATACCGGAATTAAACGGCGATTAGACAAATTATTTCTTGTAGTTACGTTGTTGAACCTTGATAGCCTCGTATTTCAGTTCTTCCTTCAATAGTTCGGGCTTTTTATCTTCGCCTTGGTATTTCCAGCAGCTTACATACATAAAGTGTTCGTCGTCACGTTTGGCCTCTCCGTCTTCGGTTTGATACTCTTCACGGAAGTGGCCACCACAAGACTCTTCGCGGTTGAGAGCGTCGAGAGCCATCAACTTGCCTATTTCGAGGAAGTCCTCTACGCGCAGAGCCTTTTCGAGCTCCACGTTCAGCGTATTGGCTTCGCCCGGGATACGTACGTTGGTGTAGAATTCCTTCTTCACCTCGTCGATTTTCTTGAGTGCGGTTTCGAGTCCGGCTTTGTTACGACCCATACCTACATACTCGACCATGATGTGGCCCAGCTCTTTGTGAATCGAGTCAACCGAACGTTTACCCTTGATGTTCATCAGTCGGGCGATACGGGCCTTGACAGCCTTTTCGGCCTCTACGAACTCGGGCAGGTCGGTCGAGAAGCGGGGAACCTGAATCTGGTCGGAGAGGTAGTTCTGAATCGTGTAGGGCAATACGAAGTAACCGTCGGCCAAACCTTGCATCAGGGCCGATGCACCCAGACGGTTGGCACCGTGGTCCGAGAAGTTGGCCTCGCCGATGGCGAACAGACCGGGGATAGAGGTCATCAGTTCGTAGTCTACCCAGATACCGCCCATCGTGTAGTGCGATGCGGGATAGATCATCATAGGCGTTTCGTAGGGGTTCTGGTCTACGATCTTTTCGTACATCTGGAACAGGTTGCCGTAGCGGCTGGCCACAGCCTCTTTACCCTTGATTTGGATAGCAGCAGCTTCGCCACCCAGTTTTTCGATTTCGTGGTGGTCGAGACCTTGGATAGCCTGTTTACCCAGACGCTCGATACTCTCTTTGAAGTCGAGGTATACGGCATAACCCGAGGGGCTTACGCCATAACCGGCGTCGCAACGCTCTTTGGCGGCACGCGAAGCCACGTCGCGCGGTACGAGGTTACCGAATGCCGGGTAACGACGCTCCAAGTAGTAGTCGCGGTCTTCTTCCTTGATATCGGTCGGTTTCAGTTTGCCGGCGCGGATAGCGGCAGCATCTTCTTTCTTTTTGGGAACCCAGATACGACCGTCATTACGCAGCGACTCCGACATCAGCGTCAGTTTCGATTGGAACTCGCCGTGTACCGGGATACAGGTGGGGTGAATCTGAGCATAGGCGGGGTTGGCAAAGTAGGCACCCTTGTGGTAGCACTGTACGGCTACCGAACCATTCGATGCCATGGCGTTGGTCGAGAGGAAGTATACGTTGCCGTATCCACCGGTGGCGATAACTACGGCGTGAGCGGCAAAGCGTTCGATTTCGCCGGTTATCAGGTTGCGGGCGATGATACCGCGGGCACGGCCGTCGATGATGACGAGGTCGAGCATTTCGTAGCGGGTATACTGTTTTACGGTACCTTTCTTCACCTGACGGTTGAGGGAGGCGTAGGCACCCAGCAGCAACTGTTGTCCCGTTTGACCTTTGGCGTAGAAGGTACGCGATACCTGGGCACCACCGAACGAACGGTTGGCCAACTGGCCGCCGTATTCACGGGCGAAAGGTACGCCTTGTGCCACGCATTGGTCGATGATGTTGTTCGATACCTCGGCCAGACGATAAACGTTGGCTTCGCGGGCGCGGTAGTCACCACCCTTGATGGTATCGTAGAAGAGGCGGTATACCGAGTCACCGTCGTTCTGATAGTTTTTGGCAGCGTTGATACCGCCTTGTGCGGCAATCGAGTGAGCACGACGGGGCGAATCCTGAATGCAGAAGTTCAACACGTTGAATCCCAGTTCGCCCAGCGTAGCGGCAGCCGAGCCACCGGCCAGACCCGTACCTACGACGATGATGTCGAGACGACGTTTATTGGCCGGGTTCACCAATTTTTGGTGAGCTTTATAATTGGTCCACTTTTCAGCCAAGGGGCCTTCGGGTATTTTAGAATCTATTGTAGCCATAACAATTTTTTTTCTTTGAAATGAATAGTTGGTTTATGAATAGGGCTGTTTTAGCAGCAGGTCAGGCTCATTACATAAAACGAGATAGCCACTGCGATAAAGCCCAGGCAGATGATGGTTGCAAAAATGTTGGAGATGCATTTCCAGCGGTTGAACCATACGTGGTTGTTGATACCCAGGGTTTGGATAGCGCTCCAGAATCCGTGAGTGAGGTGGAACCACAAAGCTACAAACCAAATGAGGTAAAGCACTACGTAAACCGGGTTGCTGAACGTCTGTTGTATCAGCGCGATACCATCTTGGGGATTTACACCGGGCATGTGACCCAGAATCTCATTGAGCTGCATCTTGTACCAGAAATTGAAGAGGTGCAACGCCAAGCCCAGCAAGACGATGATACCCAGCACGAGCATGTTCTGCGAGGCCCATTCTACGGTTTGCGGACGTGTGTTGACCAGATAGCGGTCGTTACCACGGGCTTTCCGGTTTTGCAAGGTCAGCCAGAAGGCGTAGATGATGTGAATCACAGCTCCGGCGGCGATGATGACAGTTCCTATCAGAGCATACCAGTTAGCTCCCAGGAATTCGCATACTGCATTGTAGCCGTCGTGGCTGATTAACGCCACTAAGTTCATACACATGTGAAACGTTAAAAATAGGACGAGAAAGAGTCCTGTCACACTCATGACTACTTTTCGCCCTATGGACGAGTTACTTAACCACATAGGATTTGAATTTAAGTTATTATTTGTTGTAAATAAAAATTAGGCAAACTTACACCATGCAAAAGTAAATGAAGTAAGCGGAATATACAAGTTAATAAGGAAATATTTCTTTAATGTATAGTCGCTTGGACTTCATGGATTTGAAATGATAAAGAACATAAAACCACCTGTTTTTATCAAAATATCCCTATCTTTGTCCCACTATCAATTTACAATGTATATGAAAAATAGGAATTTTTTTCTGCTGGTGACCGTTGCCGCTGCAACGCTTGCCTCGTGTAACAATCATGCGTCGTACACGATCGACGGTACGGTGTCCGACTCGACCTTAAACGGCAATACGGTTTACCTCACCGATATGGCTTCGAATAATGTTCTCGACAGTGCGGTAATCGCCGATAACAAGTTTCAGTTCACGGGTAAGGCCGACACCGCTTTCATTGCAACATTGCAGTCTCGTCCCTATCGCATGCACTTGATCGTGGAGAATGGCAACATCTCGGTCGAGATGGGTGAATCTGACAAACTCTCGGGTACTCCCTTGAACGACGAAATGTCTACCTTCATGAGTGCTATCGATTCGTTGAACAATCTCTTCATAGCCAAACAACAAGAGATTGTGGCAAAAGGATTGTCGGGCGAGGAGGCTGCCGCTGCCTGGAATGAGGTACAGGCCGGCCTGATGGGTGAAGCCAATAAGGTGCTGTCGAAATATTTTGACCGCAACAACAACAATGCCGTGGGTGCCTGGATTTTGGCCAACTGGGGTTTGGCTCCCGAACAACTCGACTCGGTTATCAACCTCTCGGGCGATGTGCTCAAAGCCAATCCGCTGGTGAAAGAGATGATGAAACAACTGGAAATGTTGAAGAAGACGGCCGTAGGTCAGATGTTTACCGACTTTACCGTCGAGCAACCCGACGGCACGAAGGTTTCGCTCTCCGACTATGTGGGCAAGGGCCGTTATGTGCTGGTCGATTTCTGGGCTTCGTGGTGCGGTCCCTGCCGTCGCGAGATTCCCAACATCAAGGAGCTTTACGACAAATACCACGACAAGGGTCTCGATGTGCTGGGTGTAGCCGTTTGGGATAAACCCGAGGATACGCAAAAGGCTATCGAGGAGATGCAGATTGTTTGGCCTCAGATTATCAATGCCCAGCATATTCCTACCGATCTCTACGGTATTCAGGGCATTCCTCACATCATCTTGTTTGCTCCCGACGGTACCATCGCTGCTCGTGACCTGCGCGAAGAGGCTATGAAGGAGAAGGTTACCGAGGTGATGACCGCCAAGAAGTAATCGCGGTTGCGTTACTGCAGACACGATATGACAGAGAGTCTGCCGGGCCTGAGTCCCGGTGGACTCTCTTCGTTTTCGGGGGGAGGGGATATAAACAAAAACGAGCAGCGGGGTTACCGTTGCTCGTCCTTGTGTTGGCTTACCAGGATTCGAACCTAGACAAACAGAACCAAAACCTGTTGTGCTGCCATTACACCATAAGCCAAACTTCATTGCTTTGAGGTCTCAATCCTCAAAAGCGAGGCAAAGATAATGCGTTTTTACGGCTTTGCCAAATTTTGAGCGAATTATTTTGCGATAAGCAGGTAATAATTCTTTTTGCCCCGCTGTACGATGATGTATTTGTCGTTCAGCAGGTAGCTGCCATCAATCTTGGTATCGGGAGCGGTGAGTTTCTCTTTGTTGATGGATACACCGCCGCCCTGGGTCAGTTTGCGCATTTCGCCTTTCGAGGGGAATACGCCAGCCATCTCGGTGGTGAGCTCGATGGCCGGCACACCGGCCAGCAGGGCGTCGCGCGAGATTTCAAACTGGGGCACACCTTCAAACACGGCCAGCAGCGTCTCCTCGTCGAGTTTGTGCAGTTGCTCCGAGGTGGAGTTGCCGAAGAGGATATTCGAGGCTTCGACGGCTGCATCGTAGTCGGCTTGCGAGTGAACCATGACGGTAACCTCGCGAGCCAGCCGTTTTTGCAGCACGCGCAGGTGGGGAGCCTGGTCGTGTTCGGCGATGAGGGCTTCAATCTCCTCGCGCGAAATCGAGGTGAATATCTTGATGTAGCGTTTGGCGTCCTCGTCGCTCACGTTGAGCCAGAACTGGTAGAACTTGTAGGGCGAGGTGTAGCGGGCGTCGAGCCATACGTTGCCCGATTCGGTCTTGCCGAATTTCGTACCGTCGGCCTTGGTCACCAGCGGGCAGGTGAGGGCGAACACTTCGCCGCCGTTGGTGCGGCGTATCAATTCGGCACCAGTGGTGATGTTGCCCCATTGGTCCGAGCCGCCCAGTTGCAGCTTGCAGTTTTTCGTTTCGTAGAGGTGCAGGAAATCGTAACCTTGCAGCAGCTGGTAGGTAAATTCGGTGAAGGAGAGACCGTCGCGAGCCTCGCCGTTGAGTCGCTTCTGTACCGAGTCTTTCGCCATCATGTAGTTGACGGTGATGTGCTTGCCTACGGTGCGGGCGAAGTCGAGGAAAGTAAAGTCCTTCATCCAGTCATAGTTGTTCACCAGTTCGGCGTGGTTGGGAGCGTCCGACTCGAAATCGAGGAACTTGCTCAACTGCTTTTTGATACATTCCTGGTTGTGACGCAGGGTCTCCTCGTCGAGCAGGTTGCGCTCTTGCGATTTGCCCGAGGGGTCGCCAATCATACCGGTAGCACCTCCTACGAGAGCCAGCGGTTTGTGCCCGCAGCGTTGGAAATGTCGCAGCATCATCACGCCGCACAAGTGTCCTATGTGAAGGGAATCGGCCGTAGGGTCGAAACCCAGGTAGGCTGTAACCATTTCTTTTTCAAGAAGTTCTTCTGTACCCGGCATCATGGTGTGTACCATTCCGCGCCATTTGAGTTCTTCTACAAAATTCATCGAATGAAAACTTAATTAAATGTTTTGTTTGTTGTTCCGTCGCAGCGGCAGAGGTCGTTGGTGCGCCTGTTTGGGCCCTGATTTATCCGAACCTCCTGGTTCTGCGGTAGCTGCAAAATTACGACTCTTTATCGAAAGAAACAATTTTCATACCGAAATAACAAAAAATAAACTGGGGTTGCTTGTTTTTTCCGATAGCCTTGCTTATGAAATGTTTTTCATTAACTTTGTGCCAACCGATTTTTTCAACGCGTATTATGGGGAACAACGAGACCGATCTGAAATGGTTTGCTATTCGGGTGACATATAGCCGGGAGATGGCATTGAAGGGGTATCTCGACGAGTATGGGATAGAGTCGTTCATTCCCATGCAATATAAGGAATTTATCAAGGGGGAGCGCAAGGTGAGAAAGTTGGTCCCTGTGATTCACAATCTGGTATTCGTGCGGTTGAATCGGGAGAAGATGGACGAAATCAAAGCGGATATTTCGCTCAAAATTCCTATTCGTTATATCATGAATCGGGAGAGGCGCGAACCGCTCGTTGTTCCCGACCGGCAGATGTACAGTTTCATTGCCGTAGCCGGGGCTTACAATGAGCAGGTGGTCTATCTCGACTCCAATGTGCTCTCGTTGCGCGAGGGCGACCGGGTGCGCATCACCGGTGGGGTCTTTGCCGGGGTCGAGGGTGTATTCCTCCGCATCAAGGGCGACCGTCGGGTCGTCGTCTCCATCGAGGGTGTGATGGCCGTAGCCACGGCATTTGTTCACCCCTCTCTGATTGAGCGGGTCTCTTGACCGGTTCTCAGGAACGGTGGGAGGCTTTTTCCAAAGGAAATGTGTGGGCAATGTTGCGGGCGATCGACCGGTGCAGCCGGTGGGTCGGCAGGTTGCGTATGTGGGCTGCCTTGCGGTAGAGCTTGTCGATGGGCATGTTTCCTTCGTCGGTTTCGAGGAAGAGGCGGTCGAGGGGGACCGATTTCAAGGTTTCGTGGTTGTAGTACTCACCGAACGAGAGGTAGAGCCCCTCGCGCAGCAGTTGTGCCGCCGTTTCGGGTTTCCCTCTGAATCCGTGGATAATCCACGGTTGTGCAGGCTTGCGGGCCTTGTGTATGCGAATGATGTCGTCGTAGGCCTTTACGGCATGAATGATAAGAGGTTTGTGCCACTGTTCCGAGAGGTGAATGTGTTTCTCGAAATAGAGTATCTGGGTCTCGTAGCTCACCCCGCTTTTGAGTTTGTCGAGACCCGTTTCGCCAATGGCCACCACCTGCATGTGCTGTACGGCGGCTTCGAGTTGCGACAGTACACCCTTTGATTTGTCGGAGAGGTCCCAGGGGTGAAGTCCTACCGAGTAGTACCGGCCCGGCTGGGGGCGAAACTCCTCGGGGGTGGTACTGATGATGGCCCCGTAGCGGTCGTGGTGGGTGTGAATGTCGGTAGGGAACTTGGGTGGAACCGGGTCGTATCCGCTGCCTCCCCAGGGGTGGCAGCTCAGCAGGCGTCGGGTGGCCAGCCACAACCCTTTGAAGGGGCCGTGTATCTCTATGGCGTCGATGGCATATTGTGAGCAGGTGGGCACGTAGCGGCACGAGGGCGGGAGCATGGGCGAGATGACAGCCTTGTAGAAACGGATAGGCCACACGAGCAGGGCCGACAACACTCTTTTCATGGCCTTATGACTCGGAGGTTTCTTGGGGTTCGGTTTTTTTGACCAGCCGTTCCAGCGCCTCGACCATCTTCTGTTCAATGAAATGGAAGTCGTTCAGGTTCTTGTCGAGGTAGAGGAAAGCCAGGTGCATCGACTGGTTGCGACGGGCCATCGGCTCGGTCAGTATCTCCTTGTGCAGGCGGTAGGCTTCGCGAATGCGACGGCGCAGGTAGACCCGTTTGACGGCGCGTTTGAAATTGCGCTTGGGGATATTGATGAAAAACTGCGGGGGGTCGGCCGTGCTGTCGTCGATGCGGTAGACGATGCGCAGGGGATAGACGATGAAGGCGCTACCCTCGGCAAACAGTCGGTTGATGGCTGTTCGGCTACATAGTTTTTCGCTTTTGGGCAGGCTGTGTTCGTTCATCGTGTGTTTGCAAATAAACCTCATAAGCGCCTCTTTTCGGTAAAAGACGATTATGAGGTTTGTGGGTTGAATTGAAAAAGATGTTATTTCTTTTTGCTCTGTTCTTTCAGGAAGAGATCCAGTGCGGCCGTCATCGACGGAGCTCCGGGCGAGGGGGCTTCGAGGTCGAGTCGCAGACCGGCATCACGTACGGCTTGTGCCGTGGTGGGACCGAAGGTACCGATCTTGATGTCGCCTTGTTCAAATTCGGGGAAATTCTTCAAGAGCGACTTGATGCCCGACGGGCTGAAGAAGATGAGCATGTCGTAGTCGAAGGGTTCGCCCTCTTCAAAATCGTTGCTCACGGTGCGATACATGATGGCCCGTGTATAGTTGATGTTGTGTTTCTCCAATACGGTGGTCTGTTCTTTGTGGACATCGGATACCGGGAAGAGGAATTTTTCGCCGGCGTGTTTCAGCAACGACGGAACCAGGTCGTCCAGTTTGCCCGAATTTCCGAAGAAAATCTTGCGTTTGCGGTAGACGATGTATTTCTGCAAATAGAGGGCAATGGCCTCGGTGGTACAGAAGTATTTCATCGTTTCGGGTATCGTGACGCGCAACTCTTCGCACAGGCGGAAGAAGTGGTCGATGGCGGTACGGGCCGTGAAAATGACAGCTGTATATTCCGGTATGGAAATCTTCTGTTGTCTGAACTCTTTCGAGGTCAGACCCTCTACCTTGATAAAGGGACGGAATACGATATTGACTCCATATCGCTCGGCAATATCGTAATAAGGCGATTTTTCGGAACTCGGCTTAGGCTGAGAAACAAGAATTTTCTTAATTTTCAAAGCTGCTGTAATTTTAGTTCGACAAAATTGTATATCAATACACTCGATTTATATACCCAAAACAGGGGTGTAATTTCGAGGGCACAAAAGTACACAATAAAATAGAATAAATCTAATATATTGCGGTAAAAAATCTTAAACCCTTTATAAATAAATAAGATACGGGAAATCACGTAGATGGCTGCCGCCACGACCAGCAGGGTGGATCGCCATTGGGGTATGAATATGGTCAGCAAAACCGGCACGGCGATAGGCAGGCTGATGATGGCGTTGATGGAGATGAAACTCTCCACCCATTTGCGGGTGTGGGCGGCATCGGTAAAGAGCAGGCCAAGCCCTCGATAGAGCCATTTTTGCAACAGGTAGTAGAGTGCGGCGATGAGCGTGCCGCAGCAGACTCCTGTCCCTATCGATACACCCGGGGAGGGTAGGGTTTGCAACAGGAATTGATACAGGCAGAAGCCCTCCGAGACGAAAGTCATGCACAGCAGGACAGCCCGCAGTTGAGTCTCACGTACGGTGGAGTCGTCGAAGAGACTTTGTCGCTCCCTCACGTTGAGTACGCTGCTGAAAATCTCGCCCAGAAACCGGGTTCCTTTTTTAAAGGTGAAGGCAAAGAGCAGGAATACCACCATCACAATGCTCACCAGCAACGAGTTGTTGGTGGGGCTGTCGGGCATGGGGGCCGCGTCGAACCCCTCGGGTATGGCGATAATCGTCTCCTGCAAGTCTTTGAGGGGATCGCTTTCGCGAAGGGGAGTGCTGCGTTCAAAGCCGTGGATATACTGGGGCACGAATACCGCAGAGCTGTCGCTCGTCGACCGCACGACGGTACTGTCGGCTACCTGGACGGTGTCGGCTGCGAGGAGGGGTGTGGAAGCAACAGGACTGGGCATGGCGGGTGCAGGATTAGATGGCGGCTATTTTACGAATGCTGGGGTCCCAGGCGGGAGCCTGTTCGATGGCGTCGATTGCCTCTTGGGGCGTTTGGGCTATCAGCCACATGCGCTCGTGTTCGCGACGCATGAAATTCTCGTCGATGGCTTTGTGCAACATCTCGATGAGGGGGTCGTAATACCCGTCGGTATTGAGTATGACAATGGGGTTAAGGAAGAGCCCCAGTTGTTTCCAGGTGATAATCTCGAAGAGCTCTTCAAAGGTGCCGCACCCGCCGGGCAGGGCGATGACGGCATCGGCCTCCTGCGCCATGCGCTCCTTGCGTTCGTGCATGTCGGCCGTTACGATGGTCTGGGTCAAACCCGGGTGGCACCACCCCTCGTCGATCATGAACCGGGGAATTACCCCCAGCACCTCGCCGCCGTGGGCCAGCACGCTGTCGGCCAGGGTACCCATGAGTCCCTGGTTGCCGGCACCGCATACGCATCGCAGGCCTTTCTGGGCGAGCAGTTGCCCGATTTCACGGGCTGCCTCGAAGTAGTCGGGGTTTATTTTGGAACTCGATGCGCAGTAGACGCATACCGATTTTATCTTTTTCATTGCCACCAGTTTGAATCGGCTGCAAAGGTAACGCTTTTTTTTGAAAGAAGGAGCGTTTGCGAGCCTCTGCTTTACAGCCAGTGGTGCTGGCGGTACCACTTCACACATTCGTTTACGCCGCGTTCGAGGCTGTATTGCGGCTCGAATCCCAGTTCGTTGCGGGCATCGGTAGTGTCGCATATCCAGTTGCGCTGTTTCATGATGCGGAACTTGTCGCGGTTCAGCGTGCTGGTCTTGCCCAGCAGAGTGGCCCCCTTCTCGGCGATGACCGAGACGAGCCACAAGCCTGCTATGGGAATCTTCACCGGGATTACCCAGCGTCGCCCCAGAGCCGTGGCTACGTAGCGGCGGAACTGCGACGAGGTGTAGGCCCTCCCTTCGGAGAGGAAGTAGCCCCGGCGGGTCACTCCCCGGTCGATGGCCTTGAAGATGGCCTGCACCAGGTCCTTGACGTAGATGAAGGTGATGAGTTGTGGCTTGAATCCCACGATGAAGTCGAAGCCGTATTTGATGCTCTTCATCATCAGATAGTAGTCCCTTTCGTAGGGGCCGTACACCCCGGTGGGGCGCATCACCACATAGGGAAATCCCGGCAGCGATTGCAGGTGCTGCTCGGCTTTCAGCTTGCTCATGCCGTAGCGCGTGTTGGGGTGGGGGGTATCGGTGGGGCGTATGGGGGTAAAGTTCTTTTCGTCGCCCACCCCCCAGGCTCCCAGGCTGCTCATGAGGATAAACTGCCGGGGCACCATGTCGGCGGCGATGAGCGCTTCGGTGAAATGCTTGACAAACCCGTAGTTGATGCGGTCGAAATCGTCGGGGTTCTTGCACTTGGTCACCCCCAGGTTGTGAATGATGTAGTCCCACTTGCCATACTCCTCTTTGTGTTGCCGCAGTTGTTCGACCAGCACCTGGGGATTGGCGTAGTTGAAGTCGATGAAGCGGATAGCCGGGTCGGTGAGATGGGCGCGCGAGGTGGTTTTGCGCACTCCCGCCCAGGTTTCGTATTCGCGCGACAGCGCCTCTTCGACAATGAAGCCGCCGATGAAGCCGCCGGCGCCGGTAATGAGTATGCGAGTAGTCATGGGTTCTTGTAATTTGCCGGGTAAAAATACGAAGAAACCGGCTAAATCGTGGCGATGAATCGGCGATTTTGTGAAATAGGCACGATAAATTATTATAAAAAGTTTATAATGAGGGGAGATTAACAATCTTTCATTATCTTTGCCGGGTATATGAAACAGATAAGAACACTCGGCTCCCTCGGTAAACTGGCTTCGGCTTTTCCCGGGGTTGTTTTCGTGTAGTGGGTTTATGGTTTCAATCTCCTGAAAATAAAGACAAACTAAGTATAATGAAACGGTACAAATTAGTGAACAATGTGTTGGGCTGGGTAGTCTTTGTCGTGGCAGCGATTACCTATATCCTGACTTTGGAGTCGACCGCCAGTTTCTGGGACTGCGGTGAATTTATAGCATCGGGATATAAACTCGAAGTGGGTCACCCGCCGGGAAACCCCATCTTCATGTTGACGGCCCGCTTCTTTGCCAACTTTGCCTCTTCGCCTTCCGAGGTTGCCTACATGGTCAACCTCATGTCGGGTCTGTTGAGTGCCGCCACTATCTTGCTGCTGTTCTGGACCATTACCCGTCTGGCTCAGAAGGTGGTATTGCGCGAGGGCGAGACGGTCGATACCATGTCGCTCGGGCAGATGATTGCCATCTTGGGTTGCGGCGTGGTAGGAGCCTTGGCCTATGCGTGGTCCGACACCTTCTGGTTCTCGGCCGTAGAAGGTGAGGTGTATGCCTACTCCTCCTTCTGCACGGCACTGGTCTTTTGGCTTATCCTCAAATGGGAAAGCGTGGCCGACGAGCCTCACGCCAACCGCTACATCATACTCATCGCCTACATCATCGGTGTATCCATCGCGGTACACCTGCTCAACTTGCTCTGTATCCCCGCCATCGTGCTGGTATATTACTATCGCAAGTTCAAGAATACCAACCTGAAAGGCTCTATCATCGCCCTGCTGCTCTCGTTCGTGCTCATCGTGCTGTTGCTTTATGGACTGGTGCCCGGCTTCGTCGAGGTAGCCAGCTGGGTGGAGTTGCTCTTTGTCAACGTCTTCCACCTGCCTTTCAACAGCGGTGTGGTATTCTATTTCTTCCTGATTGTGGGAGTCATCGTCTGGGCCATCTATGAGACCTATGCGCAGCGCAGCGAAAAGTTGATGAAGATTTCGTTCTTCATCAGCATCGTGCTGGTGGGTATTCCCTTCATCGGCGACGGTTATGTGATAGGTATTATCCTCTCGCTGGCCCTGGCCTACTACCTCTTCTTCTCGCGTCGGAAGACCTCGGTGGTAGCCATGAACACCATTCTGTTGTCGCTCTTCGTGATTTTCATCGGTTACTCGTCGTATGCGCTCATCATGATACGCTCGACGGCCAACACGCCGATGGATCAGAACTCGCCCGAGGATATTTTCAGCCTGAGCGGTTACCTCAACCGCGAGCAATATGGCGACCGTCCGCTCTTCTACGGGCAGACCTTCCCGGCCGAAATCGCTCGCGATGCCAACGGTACGGCTCTGTCGACCAAAGGAAAACCCATTTGGAAAAAGAAACTGAAATCGTCGCCCGACGATCCCGACCAATACATCATTACCGGGTATAACGAGCAGTACAAGTACCAACCCGAGTTGTGCATGCTCTTCCCCCGCATGTACAGCGATAGGGCTGAACACATCTCGGCCTACAAGGAGTGGACCAAATTCAAGGGTCGTCCCGTGCAGGTGACCACCTCCGAAGGGACGAAGACGGTGATGAAGCCTACCTTCGGCGAGAACCTCGCCTTCTTCCTTGATTACCAGCTCAACTACATGTACTGGCGCTACTTCATGTGGAACTTTGCCGGCCGGCAGAACGACATACAGGGTCATGGCGAGGTACAGAACGGTAACTGGATAAGCGGCTTCAACTTCATCGACAAGCACCTGGCCGGCGACCAGACGAACCTGCCCGACGACTTGAAGAATAACGGTGGCCACAACGTCTTCTACATGTTGCCGCTCCTGCTCGGTCTCATCGGACTCTTCTTCCAGGCCTTCTCGGGCAAGAAGGGTATCGAGAGCTTCTGGGTTACCTTCTTCCTCTTCTTCATGACCGGTATCGCCATTGTCATCTACCTGAACCAGACGCCCTATCAGCCGCGTGAGCGCGACTATGCCTATGCGGGCTCCTTCTATGCCTTTGCCATTTGGATCGGGTTGGGTGTTGCCGCCATCTGGCGCGGCCTCAACTGCCTGGCCAAGACGACCGACGACAAACCCAAAGCCACGGTAACGGCCGCGATAGCTTCGCTGCTGTGTCTGTGCGTGCCCTTGCAGATGGTGAGCCAGACGTGGGACGACCACGACCGTTCGGGCCGCTACGTCTGCCGCGACTTCGGTATGAACTACCTGTCGAGTGTCGATGAGAATGCCATACTCTTCACCAATGGCGACAACGATACCTTCCCCTTGTGGTATGTGCAGGAGGTCGAGGGCTATCGCACCGACGTGCGGGTGTGCAACCTCTCGTACTTGCAAACCGACTGGTATATCGACCAGATGAAGCGTCCCGCCTATGAATCGGCTCCGCTGCCCATCTCGGCCGACGAGTCGAAATATGCCTACGACGTGCGCTCCTATAATTATGTAATCAACCGCGTGGCCGACTCGATTTCGGTCGGCGATGCCTTGGAATACCTGTATAGCGATGAGGCCTGGACCAAAGATGTGCCGGGTTATGGCGCACTCAATCACCTGCCCACCAATAAACTCTTCATTCCGGTCGATGCCGATGCCGCAGTCGCTTCGGGCACCGTACCTCCCGAGTTGAAAGACAGCATCGTCTCGCGTATCGCCCCCAATCTGGGCAGCAAGCAGGGATTCACCATGAGCGAAATCGCCTCGCTCGACATCATCAACACCAATGCCCAGCAGGGCTGGAAGCGCCCGATCTATTTTGCCGTGACCGTGGGTAGCAGCTACTACCTGGGACTCGAAGACTATTTCTCGCGCACGGGTCTGGCCTATCAGGTGGTACCGTTGAAAGGTGTCAACAACAATATCAACACCGACAAGATGTATGACAACATGGTCAACCGCTTCCGCTGGGGTGGTATCGACCAGGCCACGAAAGAGCACCCCCTGTATCTCGACGAGAATGTGCGCCGCATGTGCAATACCATTCGCATGATGTTTGCCGACCTGGTTGAGCAGCTTATTGTCGAGGGCAAGAACGAGAAGGCTCTCACCGCTCTGAATCTCATTGTCGAGAAGATACCGGGCTGGCAGGTTACCCATGACCTGACGTCGGTCTCCTTCGGACAGTCCTATCTCGAATTGGGTGAGAAAGCGAAGGGCGAGGCTCTGTTGAGCGAGATTTTTGACACCTCGGCCAGCTACCTCAACTGGTATAAGGACCTCACGCCGGGACAACTCCGATCGGTGGGCAGCGATTACCAGAAACATCTCTACATTGTCCACATGATCAACGAATTGTGTACGGTCTACGGACTTCCCGACTTGCAAAAGAAAATCGGCGACCGGTTCGCTATTCAAGAGTAATGAAATGAATTGTTTTCGGGAGAGTGTCGGGAAACCTGTTTCACCGATTCTCTCCCGATTTTTTTCAAGTATACCAGGTTATGTTTATAGAGCAACCCCCGTTTTTTTACCGCATGTTGTTTCCCGAGACCATCTGGCGTATCCCGGGCGAAGAAAAGACCGTCTACCTTACGTTTGACGACGGCCCCATACCCCAAGTGACCCCGTGGGTACTCGACGTTCTCGACTATTATTCGGTAAAAGCCACCTTCTTCTGTGTGGGCGACAACGTGGCCCGCAATCCCAACCTCTTTCAGGAGTTGCGGCGCAGGGGGCATCAGGTAGGCAATCACACGATGAACCACGTGCAGGGCATGTCCATGCCCCCCGAGAAGTATGTGCGCAATGTGCTCAATGCCCACGACCTCATTCAGAGCCGGCTTTTCCGTCCGCCTCACGGTCACATGCTGCCGGGGCAGGCCAAACTGCTGAAAAAGGATTTCAGTATCATCATGTGGGACGTGGTGACCCGCGATTACAGCAACAAACTCACCGGCGAGCAGGTCTTCGGCAACGTGAAGCGCTATGCCCGCAACGGCTCTATCATCGTGTTTCACGACTCGATCAAGGCCGAGCGTAACCTGCACTACGCCCTGCCGAGAACCATAAACTGGTTGCGAGAAAATGGATTCCTCTTCCGCACCCTTTGACAGGAAAGAGCAGATTCGCAGCGAAGCCCTGCGATTGGGATTCGATGCGTGTGGCTTCGCATGTGCGGACGAGGTGGATAGTCAGTCACGTGACGCCTACCGCCGTTGGCTCGACGAGGGAAAGCAGGCTCAGATGGACTATCTGGGCAGCTACCTCGACTTGCGCGACAATCCAGCCCTCCTCTATCCCGGAGCCCGCACCGTGATTTGTGTGGCGCTCAACTACTATCCCGTGCGGTTGCAACCCCGCGAGAATCCCCAGTTTGCCTACTACGCCTATGGCCTCGACTACCACGAGGTGATGCGCGAGAAGTTGTACCGGCTCGCCGCTTTCGTTACCACCCTCTCGGGCGACCCGGGGCGGGTGTGTTGTGACACGGCACCCCTGCGGGAGCGCTATTGGGCGGTACAGGCCGGGCTGGGCTTTATTGGGAAGAATGCCCAGTTGATTATTCCCGGCAAAGGGTCCTATTTCTTCCTGGGTGAACTGCTCACCACGCTCGCCTTACCCCCCGATACACCATTGACCAATCGTTGCGGCGATTGTTCGCTCTGCCGGGAGCACTGTCCTACGGGAGCCCTTGCACAGCCGGGACAGGTCGATGCCCGCCTCTGTATCTCGTGCCAGACCATTGAAAACCGGGGCGAGATACCCCCCGAGGTGGCCGCACAGATGGGTAATCGGGTCTATGGCTGCGACACCTGCCAGCAAAGTTGTCCCTGGAACCGGGCCGCCACCCCTTCGACTCACCCCGAGTTTGCCCCTTCCGATGAATTTCTTGCCCTCGATGCCGTCCGTTTCGAGGCGATGACCCCTGCCGATTTTAACCGTATATTCCGCCATTCGGCAGTGCGCCGGGCCAAATATGCCGGGCTCATGCGTAACTTCATAGTGTGGAAAAAGAACAGGGAATAATAGGCGAACTGATATAAAAAGATAGGAAGAATGGGTATTCGCACCGATAGCCTACTCTGTATTGTACTCTTTTGAAATATACTCCCTGAGCGGGGATAAAAAGAAACGAGGGCTCCACACCGGTATGTGGGACCCTCGCTATACGGTTCGAAAGATTCCGGCTTTCGAGAGAGATTACTTCAACAGGCTCTCGGGGTCGAGGTTGTTCTTCTCGATGTCCAGGAAATATTTGTAAGTGCCCACTTTCAGTTCGGCCGTAGCGGCATCGTCGCACACGATGATGCTCTTGGGGTGCATTTGCAGGGCTGTGATGGTCCACATCTGCGAAACGCCGCCTTCTACACCCTGTTGCAGGGCACGGGCCTTGTTGTGACCGTTGACGATGATGAGCACGTGGCGCGCCGACATCACGGTACCTACACCCACGGTGAGCGCCGTTTTGGGCACGAGGTTGGTATCGCCGCCGAAGAAACGCGAGTTGGCGATAATCGTGTCTTGGGTCAGCGTTTTCACGCGGGTGCGCGAGGTGAGCGACGAGCCCGGTTCGTTGAAGGCAATGTGACCGTCGGGGCCTACGCCGCCGAGGAACAGTTCAATGCCTCCGTAGGAAGCGATTTTGGCTTCGTAGCGGGCGCACTCCTCTTCGGGGTTGGCGGCGTTGCCGTTCAGGATATTTACATTTTCGGGACGAATATCGATGTGCGAGAAGAAGTTGCTCCACATGAACGTGTGGTAGCTCTGTTCATGGTCTTCGGGCAGGTTGCAGTACTCGTCCATATTGAAGGTCACCACGTTGCGGAAAGAAACGACTCCCTTGCGGTTCAACTCGATCAGGTGTTTGTACATGCCCAGGGGCGACGATCCGGTGGGCAGACCCAGCACGAAAGGTTTCTCTTCGGTGGGGTTAAACTTATTGATGCTCGATGCCACGTAATTAGCGGCCCAACGCGAAACAGCATCATAGGTTGGTTCGATAATCAGTCTCATGATTTTATATAAATTTTAGCTTTTCCCAAAAGTAATCATTTTTTGGCAAGTAACGATATAGCGGTGAAGATTTTGTGTATTTTTCTAAAAAACGAATATCCTTCCATCATTTTTTACCTTTTTTGTGTGGAAAAAGTGTAAAGGAATCATTAAGTTTGTAACTCAAAATATTATCGCGATGAAAACAAATCTAAGTTCTCAAATCAAACTGGATCGGATACCCAAACGGTATTACGCTCCTGATGGAGAGTTGGAACTCGCCGCTCTTACGCGGGAAGAAAAGGTTTACACCAAAATCTTTGAAGGTTCCGACGAAGGTTCGGCCTATGTCGCTCACGACATCGCCGAGTTAATCCACAAGTGCAAGGCCGAGCACCGTCACTGTGTGTTGGCTTTGGGTTCGGGGGTAGGCACTCACCCCGTATATGCCGAACTGGTGCGCATGTACCAGGCTGGTGAGCTCAGTTTTTCCAATGTAATTGTCTTCAATATCGGTGAGTACTATCCGTTGCCCGAAGGGGCTCCCGGCACCATGAGTCTCTTGAAGGAACTCTTGCTCGACAAGGTGAATATCGATCCCGAGAATATCCACACGCCGGCCAAGATGATTTCGAAAGAAGATGTCTATGTATACTGCAAGAAGTATGAAGAAGAGATCGAAGCCTGTGGCGGAATAGACCTGGTTTTGTGCGAAATTGGCACGGCCGGTAACCTCGCCTTCAACGAACCGGGTTCGCAACTCAACTCCTCTTGCCGCCTCATGTTGCTCGGTAGCGACGCCCGTCACATGGCCTCGTCGCAATTCAATTCGAGCGAGAATGTACCCCGCTGTGCCATTACGCTGGGTATATCGAACCTCATGGCTGCCCGTCGTATCATCAGCGTGGCCTGGGGCGAGACCAAAGCCAACATTGTGAAACGCACTATCGAGGGCGAAATCACCGATCTCATTCCCTCTTCGTTCCTGCAAACCCATCGTCGGGCCAAAGTGGTACTCGACCTGTCGGCCGCCGAGGCATTGACCCGCATCAGCCGTCCGTGGCTCGTTACCTCGTGCGAATGGGACGAGAAACTCATTCGTCGGGCCATCGTTTGGCTCTGCAAGGTAACGGGTAAACCCATCTTGAAACTGACCGACAAAGACTACAACGACAACGGTTTGAGCGAACTCGTAGCCCTCTACGGTTCGGCCTACAACGTCAATATCCGCATATTCAACTCGTTGCAGCATACCATCACCGGCTGGCCCGGCGGCAAGCCCAATGCCGACGATACCTTCCGTCCCGAGCGTGCGAAACCCTATCCCAAACGGGTCATTGTGTTCAGCCCGCACCCCGACGACGACGTAATCTCCATGGGCGGTACCCTCAAACGTCTGGCCGTGCAGAAGCACGACGTGCATGTGGCCTACGAGACCTCGGGCAACATTGCCGTAGGCGACGAGGATATGATGCGCTACATCATGCTCATTGACAACATTGCCAAGAAATTCAAGTTCGATACCCCCGAACTCCTGAAAGAGAGCAGCGAGATACACAAGTTTATCGAGCAGAAGAAAGACGGTGAGTCCGATACCCCCGACATTCGTTTCATCAAGACGATGATTCGTCGCGGCGAGGCCCGCACCGCTTGCAACTACATCGGTATCAAACCCGAGAACGTTCACTTCCTCAACCTCCCCTTCTACGAGACGGGTACGATTAAGAAAGGCGATTTGACCGAAGCCGACATCAAGATTGTAAAAGACTTGATCGAGTCGGTTAAACCGCACCAGATTTTCGTTGCCGGTGACCTGGCCGACCCCCACGGCACGCACAAGGTTTGTCTCGACGCCGTATTGGCCGCCATCGACGAAATCAAGGACGAGGAGTGGATGAAAGATTGCCGCATCTGGATGTACCGTGGAGCCTGGGCCGAATGGGAAATCGACCACATCGAGATGGCCGTACCTCTGAGCCCCGAGGAGCTGCGTCAGAAACGTAACTCGATTCTCAAACACCAGTCGCAGATGGAGAGCGCTCCCTTCCTGGGCGACGACGAACGTCTCTTCTGGCAACGTGCCGAAGACCGCAACAAGGCTACGGCCGACCTCTACGCCAGCCTCGGTCTGGCTTCCTACGAGGCCATCGAAGCCTTCGTGGAGTATCACCCCATACGGTAATCCTTTCAACGGATATAACAAACGGGAGGCGGTTCTGTAACCGCCTCCCGTTCTTTTTTCTCGGTATCGCTCCCGGGCGAGGAGTCCAAGCCCGACGGCGAGAGGGAAAACAAAAATCCCCCGAGGGGTTGCCCCGGGGGATTTGTATAGAAAACAGCGGTTATCGATTATACGTAGTCGGCCCAGTTGGTGAGAGCCATGTCGCCCGATTTCAAGAACTCGTTGTGGAAGCCGAAGGCCGCCTTCAAGTTGTGAGGCGTGTGGCCTTTACCCAGTTTCAGGTAGTCCCACAGCAGTTGCTTGTACATGGGGTGAACGCAGTTCTCGATAATGGTGTGAGCCCGTTGGATAGGCGATTTGCCTCTCAGGTCGGCTACACCCTGTTCGGTAATGAGCACCTGTACCGAGTGTTCGCTGTGGTCCACGTGCGAAACCATGGGTACGATGGCGCTTATCTTGCCGCCTTTGGCCACCGAGGGGCAGGTGAATATCGAGAGGTAGGCGTTGCGGGTGAAGTCGGCCGAACCACCGATACCGTTCATCATCTTGGTACCCGTTACGTGGGTTGAGTTCACGTTGCCGAAGATGTCGGCTTCGAGAGCCGTGTTCATGGTGATGAGGCCCAGTCGGCGTACGATTTCAGGGTTGTTCGATATTTCGCCCGGACGCATGATGACTTTGTCGTGGAAGAATCCGATGTTGCCGAATACCTCTTTTTGCTTTTCGTCGCTTATTGTCATGGAGCAGCAGCTGGCAAATTTGCATTTACCCTCTTTCATCAAGTCGATAACGGCATCTTGTATCACCTCGGTGTACATTTCGAAAGCCGGAATGTCGGGGTTGGAGCCCAGGCTGCCCAATACGGCGTTGGCAATGTTGCCCACACCCGACTGTATCGGTAAGAATTGAGGGGGGATAAGACCGGCTTTCAGTTGACTTACAAGGAAATCACACACGTTTTGGCCGATTTTCATGGTCGTTTCGTCGGCCGGGGTGAAAGGTTTTACACCGTCGAGTTTGTCGCTCTCGACAATACCCACGATTTTCTTGGGGTCGACCTTCACAATAGGGGAACCGATGCGGTCGCTGGGTTTATAGATGGGAATTTCGCGGCGATAAGGCGGGTCGAGCGGTTGGTAGATGTCGTGCATGCCCCGCAACTCTTTGGGGTCGTGATGGTTCAGCTCAATGATAATCTTGTCGGCCAATGCACAGAAGGTGGGGGTAGCGCCCACACCGTTGCCCAGTAAAATCTCTCCCTCGGGGGTGACCTCGGTAGCTTCGATGATAGCTACATTGATTTTACCCAGAAATCCGTAGCGCAGGCTTTGGGCCAGGTGCGAGAGGTGCATGTCGAAGTAGGCAATCTCGTTTGCATTGACTGCCGCACGGGTATCTTTGTGCGACTGATAGGGCGTACGGCTTTTGATAGCCTTGGCACGGGTCAGGGCTCCGTCCACGTAATCGCTGGTCGAAGCTCCGGTATAGACGCCAATCTGGAAGGGGCGTCCGGCCGCATGTTCGGCTTCGGCCCGTTGGGCAAGAGCGACAGGAACTACTTTGGGGGTACCTGCTGCTGTAAAACCGCTAAATCCTACATTATCATTGTGGTGGATAAGTTGCGCCGCTTCTTCGGCGGTCATGATATTAAATGCCATATTCAAGATAAATTTTTGTTGTTTTTGAGATATTTCAAGGTTAAGGTATTACTGCCATGGGTTCATCGTCAATATTTTCGGTTCAGAATTTCCGAGACGATAACCGCCTTGCGCCAGTCTATCTCGCCGACGTCTATGGCAGGGGCGTCGAGAGACCCTTCGGTCGGGACCGGTCGCGGGGGTGCCGCGGTTGCGAAGGCGGGCGTGCGCGAAAAGACCGATACCCCTTCGGCTTCGGGGGCCGACGGGACGACCGATGCGGGACGCGGTTTCGCCACAGGCTTTGCCGGTGCTTGTGCCGGTGCCGACGGGGAATCGAGCTGCCACTCGGTTTGCGGTTGTCGTTGTTCCAGCTTTTGGGGCCGGGATTGCGATGTCGTTTGTTCTTGTTGCCGGTGCGGCCGCTTGGGGGCTCGGGGAATGGATCCCTTCTCTTCGGGTTCTTGCCGTTCGGCCTCTTCGCGGGCCTTGCGCAATTCCCTGAAAATCTCGTCCAGCGTGAGTGTACGAGGTATTCCCCACGACTCTTCGTCTTCTTTTTCGGAGTTTTCTGTGGGGGTGGATTCTTCGGACATCAGGCTTCGGCCGGGTTGCCTTCTCGGTTGATTTTTAGTATTTTGCTGCTTTTTTGCCCCGAGAGAATTGATGGCGAGAATGACCAGACCGATGATTATAGCGACGATTATCTCTGAAAAATCCATCTCTTTTTCGTATTTTTGTCCTCAAATATAGAGTTTTATTGAGAATCTTCCAAATTTTGGGGCTCTATAAATAACTAAGAGCTGTTTCTCAACAACTCTTAGCCGATTTAACCTAAACCTTAACTATGAAAAAATTTCATGTAATGTGATTGCAAAGAAAATAATAATTTTTTAAAAAACAAATTTTTGAAATAAAAATATTACTTTTTAGTATATTTTGTTGATAAATTAAAATTAAATGGAGAAAAAATCGGACAGAATGAAAAATATGGATTCCGCCGCAAACCCCGTGGCTACGGGCGGTGCAGAGAAGAAATTGTTTATCGAGACCTACGGTTGTCAGATGAATGTGGCCGATAGCGAGGTGGTGGCTTCGATTATGCAGATGGCGGGTTATACGCTTTGCGATAAAATCGAGGAGGCCGACGCTATCTTTGTCAATACCTGCTCCATTCGCGACAATGCCGAGCAGAAGGTGCTCTCGCGCCTGGCCTATTTCCAGTCGTTGCGCAAGCATCACAAGTCGCTGGTCATCGGGGTGCTGGGGTGCATGGCCGAGCGGGTGCGCGAGCAGCTCGTTGCCGAGAACGGTGTCGACTTGGTGGCCGGCCCCGATTCGTATCTCGACCTGCCCAATCTGGTGGGTGCCGCCGAGCGGGGCGAGAAGGCTGTAAATGTGGAGCTTTCCACCACCGAGACCTATCGCGAGGTGATTCCTTCGCGCATCGGGTTGAACCGCATCTCGGGCTTTATCTCGATTATGCGGGGTTGCAACAACTTCTGTTCCTATTGCATTGTACCCTATACCCGTGGACGTGAGCGCAGCCGCGAGCCGGAGAGTATCCTGGGCGAACTGGCCGACCTGAAAGCCAAGGGCTTTAAGGAGGTGACGCTGTTGGGTCAGAATGTTAACTCCTACCGCTATGAGCGTCCCGACGGGACGGTGGTCGATTTTCCCGCCCTGCTGGCGATGGTGGCCCAGGCAGCCGGTGAGATGCGGGTGCGCTTTACCACCTCGCACCCCAAGGATATGAGCGACGAAACCCTCCACGTCATCGCCGCCTGGCCCAACCTCTGCCGCCACATACACCTGCCGGTACAGTCGGGGAGCAACCGTATTCTCAAACTGATGAACCGCAAATATACCCGCGAGTGGTACCTCGACCGCATTGCCGCCATTCGGCGCATCTTGCCCGGCTGCGGCATCACGACCGACATGTTCAGCGGCTTCCACTCCGAGACCGAAGAGGACTTTGAAGAGACGCTTTCGCTCATGCGCGAGGTGGGATTCGATTCGGCCTTCCTCTTCAAATACTCCGAACGCCCCGGCACCTACGCCTCGAAACACCTGCCCGACGATGTGCCCGAGGAGGTGAAGATTGCCCGGCTGCAACGCATGATCGACTTGCAGAACGAGCTCTCCCTCGAAAGTAACCGTCGCGACATAGGTCATGAGTTTGAAGTGCTGGTCGAGGGATTTTCGAAGCGTTCGCGCGAGCAACTCTTCGGACGCACCTCGCAAAACAAGGTAGTGGTTTTCGACAAGGGCAACCACCGCATCGGACAGTTGGTGCGGGTGCGGGTGACCGACGCCTCGTCGGCGACCCTTCTGGGCGAAGCGTTGGACTAACCTCTCTGCGAAAGTGTCATGGAAAAAGTGGTTAAAGAGAGACTCTGGACTTCCAGTTTCCGGGCCGTCACGGCCGGGAATTTCCTGCTTTTTTTCGCCTTTTACCTGCTGTTGCCGGTACTCCCCATGTATTTGAGCGAGGCGTTTGCCGCCAGTCGTTCCACGGCCGGCTTTATCCTCTCGTCCTACACGATAACGGCACTGATGATACGACCCTTTGCCGGTTACATGGTCGATACCTTCCCCCGCAAGCGGCTGCTGCTCATCTGCTACTTTGTCTTCCTGCTCTTCTTCGGGGGGTATCTGCTGGCCGGCACCCTGTTGCTGTTTGCCATTATCCGGGCCGGGCACGGGATAGCCTTCGGGCTGCTCACCGTCTCGAACAGTACGGTAGCCATCGACGTGATGCCCTCCTCCCGCCGGGGCGAGGGTATCGGGTACTACGGGGTAAGCAACAACCTGGCCATGTCGGTGGGGCCCACCCTCTCGCTCTACATACACGATGCCTATGCCAATTTCGACTACATCTTTCTCCTTTCGATGGCTTCGGCCACGATAGGACTGTTGTGTGTCTCGACCATCAAGATGCCCTACCGTCGCGACCCCGTCCCCGAGAAACCACCCATCTCGCTCGACCGCTTTCTGCTGTTGAAGGGTATGCCCGAGGCGGTGACGCTCATTTTCTACTCGTTCAGCTACGGCGTGCTGTCGACCTACCTGGCCGTGTATGGCAAGGAGGAGCTGGGTATCGAGTCGGGAGCCGGATTCTTCTTTATCCTGCTGGCCGTCGGGCTCATCTTGTCGCGACTGGCCTCGGGCAAGTGGCTCAATCGCGGATTCGTCACCCGCAACATCTTCCTGGGCATGCTGCTCTCGTTGCTCGGCTACCTCATCTTCGTAGGTGTGCGCAACGAGTGGGGATATTATGGGGCAGCTGTGATTCTGGGCTTGGGCTATGGTTGTATCTGTCCTGCTTATCAGACGATGTTTATCAATCTCGCCCCCAACAACCAGCGGGGTACGGCCAACTCTACCTACCTGACGGCTTGGGATTTGGGTGTGGGTCTGGGGGTGCTCATCGGAGGTCAGATTGCCGAGCTCACCGACTATGCCACGGCCTATGCCACCTCTTGTGTGCTGTGTGCCATCGGCTACCTGCTCTTCAAGTGGAAGACGGCTGCCCATTTCGAGAAGTACAAGCTGAGGTAGAAATAGTTAAAAAGAGTGAACAAAAGAAGCGATTTCGACGATATAGACTTTAATTTGCATAAAATTTGGGCTAACAATATCCTTTTGTTTTCCGATTTGTCAAAAGAAAGGGGTAATAACGTCGAAATGGTTGTTGAACAACGAGGTAAAATACTCGCAAAACAAACGGATTGATTTGGTAAAAAAGAGAGATATGAACAACAAGGCTTCTTTCAGCAGACGGATATCATTTCTGAATGCTCGAATGACTTCAACATTAAGCGTTTCACTGGTTCTTTTTATCTTGGGTATCATGGTCTTGATGGGTTTCCTGGCCACCAATCTCTCGCGCCATGTCAAGGAAAACATAGGATTCTCGATTATTCTCAACGAGTCGGCCGGAGAAAGGCAGGTGCATCAGTTGCAGCGTATGCTTGAGCGGTCGGACTATGTGAAGGCGGCTCAGTATATCTCGAAAGAAGATGCCTTGAAAGAGGTGATGATCGAGTTGGGCGAGAACCCCGAAGATGTGTTGGGCGTCAATCCCATGCAATCGTCCATCGAGGTGAAGCTCAAAGCCGATTATGCCAATACCGACAGTCTGGCCGTGATTGAGAAAAAGCTCCGCGATCAGGTTATCGTCAGCGAAATCATGTATCAGAAGGACCTTATCCAGTCGGTCAACGACAACATGAGCCGCATCGGTCTCATCTTGCTGGCGCTGGCCGTCGTGCTCATGATCATCTCCTTTGCCCTGATCAGCAATACCATCAGGCTGGGAGCCTACTCCAAGCGTTTCCTCATTCACACGATGAAGCTGGTGGGTGCTACGCCGGCCTTCATTCGACGGCCCTTTATCGTCTCCAACATCATCAATGGCATCATAGCCTCGGTCATTGCCATGCTGCTCCTCTCGGGTTGCGTCTATTACCTCATGACCGAGATGGAAAACTTCACTACCCTTCTGTCGGTCCCCATGATGCTGCTCGTCTTTCTCACCGTGCTGGTGTTGGGCATTATTCTCTCGGCCGTTTCGGCCTATTGGGCCGTGAACCGTTATATCCGCATGGATCGTGACGACTTGTACTACGTATGAAAAAAACTTATAGGAACAGAATAATATGAAATCAAGCGAAAAGAAATCGGTATCGGCGTTGCCCGACGAAGGCAAGAGAGCCTCTTTTGCCTTGGGGAAGACCAATCTTAAACTCATCGGCATATCGTTTGTCGTTATCGTCATCGGATTCCTGTTGATGCTGGGTCCCGGTACTACCCCCGAAGCCTATAACCCCGACATTTTCAGTTTCCGTCGCATCGTCCTGGCTCCGGGCATCGCCTTTGTGGGCTTTGTCTTTATGGTCTATGCGATTATGTTCAACTCCAAAAAGAAGAGATAGTAAAGCGTCAGCAAGGTAGTTTGATATTCCTGTTTAATTTTTCAAGAAAGTGGATTTTTTAGAAACGATTATTATCGCCATAGTAGAGGGATTGACCGAGTTTCTGCCCGTTTCCTCTACGGGGCACATGATTATTACACAAAGTATTCTTGGTGTAGAAAGTACCCCCTTTGTAAGGGCATTTACGGTAATTATACAGTTTGGAGCCATTTTGTCGGTGGTATGTCTCTATTGGAAACGGTTTTTCCGGCTCAACCGCACTCCGCTCCCGGGCAACCCATCGGCCTTGCGGCGGTTCCTGCACACCTATGATTTCTACTGGAAGTTGCTGGTCGCCTTCATTCCTGCTGCCGTATTCGGTTTGGCCCTGGGCGACTGGATCGACACCCTGCTCGAAAATGTGGTAGTTGTTGCCGTCATGCTGGTTATTGGCGGTATTTTCATGCTCTTCTGCGATCGGATATTCAACAAGGGTAGCGATCAAACCGAGCTTACCGAGAAGCGCGCATTTTATATAGGCCTGTTTCAATGTATAGCCATGATACCGGGTGTATCCCGTTCGATGGCAACCATTGTGGGAGGTATGGCACAGAAACTTTCGCGCAAAGCGGCAGCCGAGTTCTCGTTCTTTCTGGCAGTGCCTACCATGTTTGCGGCAATGGGTTATAAAATACTGAAACTGTTTTCCGAACCCGAAGGAGCCGATTTGATTATGAGCAACATGGGTACTCTGTTGTTGGGCAACGTAGTTGCCTTTGTGGTAGCCCTGTTGGCCATCAAGTTCTTCATAGGGTTCGTTACCCGTTATGGATTCAAGGCCTTCGGTTGGTATCGTATAATTGTGGGTGGTGTGATTCTCGTTATGTTGTTGATGGGGCATAACTTAACGATTGTGTGATGAATTTTAACGAAGGCGAAATCATATATATCGACAAACCGCTGCATTGGACCTCGTTCGATGTGGTAAAGCGAATTCGGTTGCGGATACTGCGTCGGCTCAAACAGAAAAAGTTGAAGGTGGGCCACGCCGGTACGCTCGACCCGCTGGCCACGGGGGTGATGATTGTCTGCACCGGGCGGGCGACGAAACGCATCGAGGAGTTCCAGTACCACACCAAGGAGTATATCGCTACCCTGCGGTTGGGGGCCACCACTCCCTCCTTCGATTTGGAGACCGAGGTCGATGCCACCTATCCCCACGAGCATATTACTCGGGAGATTATCGAGCGAACTTTACCGCGTTTTGTCGGTTCCATTATGCAGATACCCCCTTCCTATTCGGCCTGCAAAATAGACGGTCGTCGGGCTTACGACATGGCCCGCAAGGGGCAGGAGGTGGAATTGAAACCCAAGGAGCTGGTCATCGACGAGATCGAGTTGCTCGATTGCGAATTGCCCGAGATCAGAATCCGGGTGGTGTGCAGCAAGGGTACCTACATCAGAGCCTTGGCCCGGGACATCGGGATTGCCCTCGGCAGTGGAGCCCACTTGGTGGGGCTTGTGCGTACACGAGTAGGCGATGTGACGCTGGCCGATTGCCTGTCGGTCGACGAGGTGGCCCGGCTCATCGACGAAGCGCCCATAGAGGCGACCGAGCCAGAAGATAAAAAAGAAAAAGAAGAAAATAAACCGATATGAAACTGTCCCAATTCAAATTCAAATTGCCCGAAGCGCAAATTGCTCAGTACCCGGCAAAAAACCGGGATGAGTCCCGGTTGATGGTCATCGACCGGAAGACGGGGAAAATAGAACATCGCATTTTTAAAGAAATTATCGACTATTTCAACGAGAAAGACGTATTTGTTTTCAACGATACCAAAGTATTCCCGGCCCGCCTCTATGGTAACAAAGAGAAAACCGGTGCCAAAATCGAGGTCTTCCTCCTGCGCGAGCTCAACGAGGAGAACCGCCTGTGGGACGTTCTGGTCGAGCCGGCCCGGAAAATCCGTATCGGCAACAAACTCTATTTCGGCGACGACGACTCGATGGTGGCCGAGGTAATCGACAACACCACCTCGCGCGGCCGCACGCTGCGGTTCCTCTACGACGGCTCGCACGACGAGTTCAAGGAGGCGCTCTACAAGCTGGGCGAGATGCCTCTGCCCTCCTACATCACCCGTCCGGTCGAGGAGCTCGATGCCGAGCGCTATCAAAATATCTTTGCCCGTCACGAAGGGGCTGTGGTCACTCCGGCCGCCGGTCTCCATTTCAGTCGGGAACTGTTGAAACGCATGGAGATTAAAGGTATCGACTACGGATTCCTCACGCTGCACTCGGGGTTGGGCAACTTCCGCGAAATCGATGTCGAGGACCTCACCAAGCACAAGATGGACTCCGAGCAACTGCTCGTCACCCCCGAGCTGGTCAATCTGGTCAACCACGCCAAGGACGAGGGCCGTCAGGTCTGCGCCGTGGGAACCTCGGTCATGCGCGGTATCGAGAGTGCCGTCAGCACCGGTGGACACATGAAAACCTACGACGGGTGGACCAACAAATTCATCTTCCCTCCCTACGATTTTACGGTTGCCACCAGTCTGGTTACCAATTTCCACATGCCGCTCTCGACCATGCTGATGATGGTGGCCGCTTTCGGTGGATATGAAATTGTACTGTCGGCCTATGATACCGCCTTGAAAGAGGGGTACCGTTTCGGGGCCTATGGCGATGCCATGCTCATTTTGTAACGCGGTCAAACGGGAACCGGCCAGACTCCTGGAAAACGAATAAAAAAGCCTTGCTGAGCCTCTGAGAAAAGGGTTGGCAAGGTTTTTTGTTTTATCGGGTACATTTTTATACAGATTGCTTGTACGACTCGAAACTCTCTCTATCTTTGCAGCAGAGAGAGTCCTTTTTTGTTGGATAGAAGTGTTTCGCCTGTGTCGGATAGGGAAGGCCACGGTTGTCCTTTTTTCCCTTTTTCCCGGGGTTGGCGGACGGCTCCACACTTTTCCCATTCATTAACCTTGCACGACCAGAGCCGGCGTGCCGGATAAACAATTTTACGATGAAAAACTTTTATGTGTTGTTAGCCTTGTTACCCCTTCTCCTGATGGGGTGCTCCAAAGAAGATGGTGCTGATGTCGGAGGCCAGTCGGTTCAACTGGCTACGGGAACGACAAGCGAGTACACGGTCTATGCCGATGAGACGGCGGTAGCTCCCTCGCAAGGCATTACATTTACCACAACAGGCCCCTGGCGGGCTACGGTTGCCGAAACCCGGGCCGGGGCCGACTGGGTGACGATATCGCCCGACCATGGCGACAAGGCCGGCAGCTACACGATTACCGTCTCGCTCGAAGCCAATATCACCGGGCAGGACCGCAAGGCCGTCATTACCATCGAGTGCGGCGATACCCGGGTGACGATTACCATCGAACAGAAGGGGTTGACCGCCAGTGGCGAACAGCCTCAGGAACCTGCGTTCGATATGCCGCGGGTATCTCGCTTTGAGACGGCCTATTTCTATCTCGACGGCACGACGGTAGTACCCGAAGAGACATCGGCCTTTGATTGCTTATACGATGAGACGGGGCGGCTTTCTCAAATCGTTTCGGAGGGTGTTAACGAAGTCCGCACGATGACTCTTACCTATGGCCAAGGAGCGGTCTCTTATGCAGTCGTATTGACCGAAAACGGGGTTGAAGATCCGCATGGCGACAAGGGTACGGCGACTCTCGACGAAGCCGGTCGGGTTGCATCGGGTGAATACTTCTATACGTATGAGAAAAACGGCGAATGGATTTCGGGCTCTTTTACCTACCAGCTCGCATATGATGCCGATGGCTGTTTGGTAGGGTGCGAGTCGAGCTCGTCGGAGCCGGGAACATCGCACATTACCTGGGAGAACGGCAACCCCGTGCAGGTGCGGTGGGGGGCAGAGAACAATCTGATCGACAAGGCTACTTATGGCAATGTCGCCAATGGGGCCAATATCGACCTCAACTGGTTGTGTGTATTGACCTCCGAAGGGTGGGACTACTCGGTGGGTGATCCCAACAAATTCTTTGCCCTGGCCGGGCTCGTGGGGAAACGGGCAACCCACATGGTCTCGACAATCTCCGAGTCGGGTGCCGGCCCTGAACCTCGGCTCAGCAAGTATAATTATATCCTCGACGACGCAACGGGACTGCCTGTCGAGATTTCGCGGGTGACGACCGACTACGGCTCCAGGAAAGAGTATGTCGATTACACGTGTAAGATCGAGTATGTGAAATAATCGTCGGTTGAAGACAAGTTTCGATTCCTCACTTTCCCGGCGAGTTTATCGTTTGGGATAATTGATAAAGATTTCCTGTCCTATGCTTCCCCTCTTTCGATTGGGGTAGCCGGGCAGGAATTTTTCTTTTATGATAGATTGATTTACAGGATAATATACTCTTTATGTCGATGAGGCTGTTCCCTTAATATCTTGTAATTTCTGATTGTAGTTCTGGAAAACTTTTTTGTAGTTTGATTGTCAAAAGTTTCCCAAAAAAGAAAACTTTTCTCTTTCGAAATGTTGTTCGATTGCACTGAAATTGCCTATCTTTACACCCGCATTCCGGTTCGGTTCCGTCGTACAACGGGACCGATAAAAAGGGAATCGGGTGAGAATCCCGAGCAGTCCCGCTGCTGTAATTCCTGCGAAAGTCCGTTGACTCGAAGCCACTGACGAGAATCTGTTTCTGCCACGTCGGGAAGGCGTCACCGGACAGGGAAGAGCCAGAAGACCTGCCGGCGTGAGAGAGAAGCAAATGAACGTTCGAGGAGACGTTCGCAGTATCCAATTCTTAACAACAATCAGCATGGATTATGCAGGTATTACCATCGCCAAGCGCGATGGGGCCCGGGAGTGTTTCTCGATTGAAAAAATCGAGCGGGCCATTGCCAAGGCCTATCGGGCCGACGGTATCAACGACGACGAGGCTTCGGTGAAACAGATTGCCGGTGAGGTGGCCTCGGCCATCGACAAGAGTGAAATTTCGGTCGAAGAGATTCAAGACCTGGTCGAGCGCCAGTTGATGCGGCGCAACCCCTCGGTGGCCAAGCGCTTTATCATCTATCGCGAGTGGCGCACCAAGGAGCGCGAGAAACGCACCTCGATGAAGCAGGTGATGGACGGCATCGTGGCCGTCGAGAAGAACGACGTGAACCTGAGCAACGCCAACATGTCGTCGCACACGCCGGCCGGGCAGATGATGACCTTTGCCTCGGAGGTGACCAAGGACTACGCCTACAAGTATCTGGTGGGGGTACGCTACGGGCGGGCACATCGCGAGGGTGACATTCACATTCACGACCTCGACTACTATCCCACCAAGACGACCACCTGCGTACAGTATGACTTGGCGGATATTTTCAACCGCGGATTCCATACCAAAAACGGTACCGTGCGTACCCCCCAGTCGATACAGAGCTACGCCACCTTGGCCACCATCGTTTTCCAGACCAACCAGAACGAGCAGCACGGCGGGCAGGCGATTCCCGCTTTCGACCACTTTATGGCGCCGGGGGTGTTGAAGAGTTTCCGCAAACATTTGGCGACGGCCGTCGACTTCATTTTGCGCTTGCACGGCGACAGCGACCGCCCGTCGCTGCGGGAGACGATAGCCGGGACGGTGACCTCGATTGAGGATTCCGAGGCGCAACTGACGGCGCTGGCCGCCCGGTTGCAGGCGTTGGGGGCAGGGCTCTCGGCCGACGAGCTGCGCACGGCCTGGACCCAAAGCTACGAGACCACTCGCAAGGATACCCATCAGGCCATGGAGGGGCTGGTGCACAACCTCAATACGATGCACTCGCGGGGAGGAAATCAGGTGGTATTCAGTTCGATAAATTACGGTACCGATACCTCGCCCGAAGGGCGCATGGTCATACGCGAGCTCCTCTCGGCCACCACCGAGGGGCTGGGACACGGCGAGGTGCCGGTCTTTCCGATACAGATTTTCAAGGTGAAGGAGGGCATCTCGTACAGCGATGCCGATTATGCCGCGGCGATGGCCGACTTCGAGGGGGCGATGGGCGGGAAGCTCCGTTTTCAGGCGCCCAACTTCGACCTGTTGCTCGAAGCCTGCCGCACCACCTCCACCGCCTTGTTTCCCAATTTCCTCTTCCTCGATACCGACTACAACCGGAACGAACTGTGGCGGGCCGACGACCCCGACCGTTTCCGTTACGAGGTGGCTACGATGGGGTGTCGCACCCGGGTGTTCGAGAATCTTCACGGGGTGAAGAGTTCGTGGGGACGGGGCAACCTCTCGTTCACCTCGATGAATATGCCCCGGCTGGCCATCGAGGCCCGGCGCGAAGCCGAGGAGCTGCACCCCGACGGCGACAAGCATGCCGTTCGTCGCGAGGCCCGCATGCTCTTTCTCGAAAAGGTGCGCTCTACCGCCGCCCTGATTGCCGAGCAGCTGCACGAACGCTATGAATACCAGCGCAAGGCGTTGGGCCGGCAGTTCCCCTTCATGATGGGCAACGACGTGTGGAAGGGGGGAGGCCGGTTGGGTCCCAACGATGAGGTGGGCGATGTCATCGACAGCGGCACGCTGGGCATCGGCTTTATCGGCGGTCACAATGCCATGTGCGCCATCTACGGCGAGGGGCATGCCCACAGCGACGAGGCGTGGCAAACCCTCTACGATGCCGTGATGGTGATGAACCAGGTAGTCGAGGAGTACAAGAGCCGCTATCGCCTCAACTACTCGGTGTTGGCTACGCCGGCCGAGGGGCTGTCGGGGCGTTTCACCCGGCTGGACCGCAAGCGCTACGGCATCATTCCCGGGGTGACCGACCGCGACTACTACGTCAACTCCTTCCACATCGATGTGAAGGAGCCGGTGACCATTGTCGAGAAAATCCGTAAAGAGGCTCCCTTCCACGCCATCACCCGGGGCGGACACATCACCTATGTCGAGCTCGACGGCGAGGCGAAGAAAAACGTGGCGGCTATCTTGAAAATCGTGAAGGTGATGCACGACGAGGGCATCGGTTACGGGTCGATAAATCACCCGGTCGATACCTGTCGCTCGTGTGGTTACCGGGGCGTCATCTATACCCGGTGCCCCGTGTGCAAGGGTGAGAACATCTCGCGCATGCGACGCATCACCGGTTATCTGACCGGCAGTCTCGAATCGTGGAATTCGGCCAAGCAGGCCGAGGAGCGCGACCGCGTAAAGCACAGGTAAATGGAGCCGTTGCATCTGATCAATATCTACCCCGAGACCATCTCCGACGGTTTCGGGGTACGCTATTCCATCTATCTGGCCGGTTGCACGCATCGTTGCCGGGGGTGTCACAATGCCGGCAGCTGGAATCCCCGGGCGGGCGAACCGCTCACCGAGGCGTTGCTCGCCCGCATCGTCGACGAGATACGGGCCAATCCGCTGCTCGACGGCATCACCCTCTCGGGGGGCGACCCCTTTTACAATCCGCCGGCCCTGCTGGCCTTGTTGCAGCGGCTCAAAGCCGATACTGGCCTGAATATCTGGTGCTATACCGGTTATACCTACGAGGCGTTGTTGGCCGATGAGGCGCGCCGGCCCTGCCTCGACTATATCGATACGCTGGTCGACGGTCCCTTCGTGCAGTCGCTGTTCGACCCCACGCTGGTGTTCAGGGGCAGCCGCAACCAGCGCATACTGCACCTGTCGCGTGCCCGCTGAGGGGTGCGCGTCGATGAAAAGAGGGGCGTAGATAAGACCAGATTACACGGCCCGGTAATAATCCTGCAAGAGGCAGCGGGCGATGAAATCCCAGTTGTCGGCCACGAGGTGCGGGTCGCCGTCGGCCAGGCAGGCATCGGGCAACAGGCCGTGGGAGCAGAGGTAGAGCAGCAGGTCCACGGGGCATCGTCCGGGGAGGGTAAGCAGCGAGATAGCACCCTTTCGGGCCTCTTCGGGGTGATAATAGGGGTTGGCCGGGTCGGCAATGTATTGTGCAATATCCGAGGCCACCAGCATACCTTTGTAGGGAGTCACGTAGAGTACGAAATTCTTTTTGTGAGCCAGGTGCGAGAGGTGTCCGCCCTCGGTCTCGCCCCACTGCATGCCCTCGGTGAGGAAGCGGTCCAGCTCGGTGTAGGAGCCGATGTACTTCACGGGGCTTCCGCCGGTCGATTGGGTGAACTGCTGGTAGTAGGGGTGCAGCTCCTTCTTCTCTTCGGGCTCTTCGGGCAGGGTGTGTTGCCACAACAGCGATACCCATTCGTGGGCAAAGAGCGCCAGCGGCCCTGCCGGCAGGGTGTAGAGCGACTCCCGGCGCAGTTTTTCGAGTCGGGAGAGCTTCTCCTTTTCATTGTGGTGCGGCTTGCTGTGCACCTCGTGCAGCAGCTGGCGGGCCAGCGAGCGGTTCGACGGCCCCAGCAGGAACGAATCCCAAAAGAGCCATTCGGCAAAGCGGTAGCGCGCTTCGGGGTCGCTTGTCTCGTTCAGTTCGGGCAGGCAGAATTCTTGCAGCAGCGGCGAGTCGGGAGCCGTTTCGTATTCACTCTCCAACAGGTCGTAGATGGGGTCGGCCGTAGCGATGAGGCGGTCGTCGAGCGGCGACAGCAGTTCGTGTTCGGCACCGTAGGCGGCCGACAGATACCACAGCAGCACCCGCACATCTTCGCGGTTGACCTCGCCCTCGTAGTAGTTTGGGGTGTCGAAGAACGGCAGCGTGCGACCGTAGAAGGCCCGGTGCTGGGTCGTGAAGGCAGCCCACAGTCCGGTCTCCGACAAGATGTCGGCAAAGTAGCCCACGAGGTCGCAGCAGATGGATTTCACCGCTTCGTCGTTCCATTGGGTTTTCAGCGGCGAACGTTGTATCTCGTCGTACAGTCGGTTGGCGAGCCGGACGTAATAGCGGTCGCTGTCGGTCGTTTGGGTATAGGGCTGCCGGGCGAGCCATTGTTGTAAGGTGATGTTCATGTCGTCGTCTTTTTGAGGGTAGAACAAAACAGGAGCCGGTAGGGTTCCCGGCCCGATTCCGCGCGGGACCGCTGGTAGCGGGTATTGGCCGGGGACAGTCGGCAGACGGGAGATTCCCCGATGGAGAATCCCCCGCTCCCGGGAACGGGGTTAAGCCTGACCGCCGGGAGCCATGAAGGGAGGCATGCCGCCGCCTCGTTGCGGGTCGTTCATCTGTATGGGACCGAACTGGGCTTCATACTTGCGAATGTTGTCTTGCAGGGCAAACAGCAGACGTTTGGCATGTTCGGCCGTGAGAATGATGCGCGATTTGACCGGTGCCTTGGGAGCTCCCGGGGTAACGCGGATAAAGTCGATGACAAACTCCGACGGGGCGTGCGAGATGATGGCCAGGTTGGAGTAGGTGCCTTCGGCCACGGCGGCCGACAGTTCTATCTGAATCTCTTTTTTCTCTTCCATGATCAATGCAATTTAAAGTAATAGTATTTGTAGTTGAAATTCACTTGGTTTACATAGAGTTGCAGCGTGGTGTAGGGACGGCTGCGATACCCCTCGATGTTGAACGACGAGTAGAGGTTGGTCCAGTGTCCTTCGGGGTCGTCGTTGCGGCTGTGGCGCAGCTCCATTTTGAGCGTGTCGCCCGCGAGGGTCGACTCGTCGGCCACCAGCATGAGGGTATGGGGGCGGCTGTGGTAGTCGATGCGGTAGCGCAGGTTGAGAAAATCGCCGGTCTTCCACACGCTTTGCAGGTAGAGGGTATCGTCGGGCAGTTGGGCCATCTGCTCGTGCGAGACCAGGCGCAGCGTGTCGAAGTGTATTGACGAGAGGGCCTGTATCTCGATGCGCTGGCGGTTCTCGCCCAACGTCTCGACAGGACGGTATTGCAGCAGCACGCGCACCCCTTCGGCCGTCTTCGCCTCGTTTACGGCCCCGACCGGGTAGAGAGTATCCAGTGGAGCCGAGTCGGTAGCCTGGTGGGTAAAGTAGGTCCCGTCGTTGCCTCGGTGACAGGTGACAATGTCGGCATAGAAGATACCATAGATATCCTTCTCCTGCTCACAGGCCGTTGTCAACCCCAGCAACAGGGCAAGGAGCCACCAGCGGGAGGCAATCGTCCGGATCATACTTCCACCTCCTCCTTTTCGGGCGGGTCGACAATCGCACCGTCTTTCATGAAGAGAATACGGTCGGTCATCTGGGCCAGCGTCTCGTCGTGCGTGACGATGACGAAGGTCTGTTTGAATTCGTCGCGCAGGTCGAAGAAGAGCTTGTGCAGCTCGATTTTGTTCTTCGAGTCGAGGCTCCCCGAAGGTTCGTCGGCCAGGATTACCGACGGGCGGTTGATGAGCGCCCGGGCCACGGCCACCCGTTGCTTCTCGCCACCCGAGAGTTGGGCCGGTTTGTGGCCCAGCCGGTCGCCCAGACTCAGAAAGTCGAGAATGCGCTTGGCCTCCCGCTCGGCCTCCGAACTGTTGCGACCGCCGATGAGAGCCGGAATCATCACGTTTTCGAGCGCGGTGAATTCGGGCAACAGTTGGTGGAACTGGAAGACAAACCCGATGTGTCCGTTGCGGAATCGGGCCATCTCGCGGTCGGGCAGGTTGTCCACCCGTTTCCCGTCGTAACGTATCTCGCCGCAGTCGGGCTTGTCGAGCGTCCCCACGATTTGCAGCAGCGTGGTCTTACCGGCTCCGCTCGCCCCCACGATGGCGACGATTTCGCCCTGTTCGATGACGGCGTCGATGCCTTTCAGCACCTCCAACGAGCCGTAGCTCTTGTGTATGTTTTCTATCTCTATCATATCGCGGTAAGTTTCTGGATTACATAGCTGGCCAGGTGGCACCCGAAGATGGCCGGCAGATACGAGAGGGTGCCCACGGTCGACTTCTTGTGGCGCTCGCCCTCCACGGCCACGACGGCGCGAGGGTCAGCTTGTTCGGTTGAAAACACCGTTTTCAACCCTTTCGATATACCCGCTTTGCGCAACCGCTGCCGCACCGCCCGGGCCAGCCCGCAGTGGTAGGTGTCGGCAATATCGGCCAGGCGTATGGCCGACGGGTCCTTGCGGCCGCCCGCACCCATCGACGAGACGATGCGTATCTTGTGGCGCAGGCAATAGGTGATGAGCGCTACCTTGGGCGCGAGCGTATCGATGGCATCGACCACGAAATCGATAGGTTCCCGCTCCAGCAGAGCCGGTATGTCGTCGACTTCAAGGTAGCGCTGTTCGGCCGTGAGTCGCAGCCCGGGGTTGATGTCGAGCAGTCGGGCCGCCAGAACCTCGGTCTTGGGTTTGCCCAGCGTGCTGTGCAGCGCCACGAGTTGGCGGTTCAGGTTACTCTCGGCCACGGTGTCGCCGTCGACAATCGTCAGGCGCCCCACACCGGCCCGCACAATCATCTCGGCTGCGTAGGCACCCACGCCACCCACACCCACCACCATGACGTGTGCGTGTTGCAACCGCTCGATGGCGGCATCGCCCAATAGCAGGCGGGTCCGTGACAGCCACTCTTCCATTGTTTTTCTCGTTTGGTCGGTTATAATCAATTTACGAAGATACTCTTTTTTTGGAGAAAACAGGAAATACCGGCGGTAAAATGAATTGACACGCCGGCTCTTTTCTGGCAGGAGTCTTGTTGCGAGCCCGGTTGAAAGGGGACGATGGGGGTGTGCTGTGACGGGCGGTCGTGTCGCGGCGACCGGTTTGTTTCTTCGGCCATTTATGCTATCTTTGTCAAGGAGATGGTTCCGTATCCGCTTCGGGATTCGAGGTGGGGGAGCTGTCGCCGAATAACCGGAAATCGAAACGAACGATATGGAAATCGTATGGATTATTTTGGGAGCCATGTGCCTGCTTGTGGGGCTGGCCGGCTGTTTCCTCCCCGCTCTGCCCGGGCCGCCGCTCGCCTACGTGGGTATGTTGTTGCTGCATATTACCGACAAGGTGCAGTTTACCGTCACCCAGCTCATCGTCTGGGCTATTCTGGTCATTGTCGTTCAGGTGCTCGACTACTTTACTCCGCTCATCGGCACCAAGTATGGCGGGGGCAGCAAGTGGGGAAACCGCGGTTGTATCGTAGGCACGGTGGTGGGCATGTTTCTCTTTCCCCCGTGGGGTATTATCCTGGGTCCTCTCGTGGGAGCCATCATCGGTGAACTGTTGGGCGGAAAACTCACGCACGAAGCTCTCAAAGCCGGGTTGGGTGCCTTTGTGGGCTTCCTGTTGGGCGTGGTGATCAAGGTCTCGCTGTGCGGTTATTTCATCTATGAGTTTGTAGCGGCTCTGGTATGAGAGGCTGCCGCAGGGTCGCCCCGGTCGCAGCTGTCGCCATGACCGGCCCCCTTTTGTGAGAAACGATATATTTAAAAGCAACCGAGGCTGCTCCCTGACGGAGCAGCCTCGGTTTTTATATCAAATCGATGGTTTCGATTAGAGTTTCGGGCCGGCAGCAACCAGAGCCTTACCAGCAGCGTTGCCTTCGAACTTCGAGAAGTTCTTGATGAAGCGAGCGGCCAGGTCTTTGGCTTTGGCGTCCCAATCGGCAGCGTTGGCGTAGGTGTCGCGAGGATCGAGAATGTTCTTGTCAACACCCGGCAATTCGGTAGGAACAACGAAGTCGAAGTAGGGGATAACTTTCGTCGGAGCCTTGTCGATAGAACCGTCGAGGATAGCGTCGATGATACCACGAGTATCGCGGATCGAGATACGTTTGCCCGTACCGTTCCAACCCGTATTTACCAGGTAAGCCTTGGCACCGGCCATTTCCATCTTCTTAACCAGCTCTTCGGCATATTTGGTAGGATGCAGCGACAGGAAGGCGGCACCGAAGCAAGCCGAGAAAGTAGGAGTCGGTTCGGTGATACCACGCTCGGTACCGGCCAATTTGGCGGTGAAGCCCGAGAGGAAGTAGTATTTTGTTTGCTCGGCGTTCAGGATAGAAACGGGAGGCAATACACCGAAGGCATCGGCCGACAGGAAGATAACCTGTTTGGCGTGAGGACCTTTCGATACCGGTTTAACGATGTTGTTGATGTGGTAGATAGGATACGATACACGGGTATTCTCCGTTACGCTCTTATCGGCGAAGTCGATCTTGCCGTTGGCGTCAACCGTAACGTTTTCGAGCAGGGCGTCACGTTTGATGGCGTTGTAGATATCGGGTTCGCTCTCTTTGTCGAGGTTGATAACCTTGGCATAGCAACCACCTTCGTAGTTGAATACACCGTCGTTGTCCCAGCCGTGTTCGTCGTCACCGATGAGCAGACGTTTCGGGTCGGTCGACAGCGTCGTTTTACCCGTACCGGAGAGACCGAAGAAGATAGCGGTGCTCTTGCCCTCTTTGTCGGTGTTGGCCGAGCAGTGCATCGAAGCCATGCCTCTCAGGGGGTTCAGGTAGTTCATGATCGAGAAGATACCTTTCTTCATTTCACCACCGTACCAGGTGTTCAGGATAACTTGCTCGTTGGTCTTCAAGTTGAATACCGTAGCCGTCTCAGAGTTCAAGCCCAGTTCCTTGTAGTTGTCAACTTTGGCTTTGGCAGCGTTGAACGATACGAAATCGGGTTCGCCGTAGTTGGCCAGTTCCTCTTCGGTAGGACGGATAAACATGTTCTTAACGAAGTGAGCTTGCCAAGCAACCTCCATGATGAAACGTACTTTCAGACGAGTAGCGGGGTTGGCACCGCAGAAAGTATCCATTACAAACAGTCTCTTGCCCGAGAGTTCTTTTACGGCTTTGGCTTTCAAATCGGCCCAAGCAGCTTCGGAGCAAGGTTTGTTATCGTTTTTATATTCGTCGCTGGTCCACCAGAGGGTGTCCTTGCTGGCTTCGTTCATGACAAAGAATTTGTCTTTGGGCGAACGGCCGGTGTAGATACCCGTCATTACATTCACAGCACCAAGCTCAGTTACCTGACCTTTTTCATAGCCTTCCAAGCCTGCTTTGGTCTCTTCCTCAAACAGTACTTCGTAAGAAGGGTTGTGTAAAATCTCTTTTACATCTTTAATACCATACTTGCTTAAATCTAATGTTGCCATTGTTTTTGAATTTTAATGGTTTATAAAATATTACTCTATTTTCTTAGTCCATGAAAACCGACTGCAAAATTAACAACAAATTCCACAAGTAACGATTTAATTAAAGAAAATTTTCGCTAATTGTTTGTATTTATTACAAATATGCCCCCAATCGCTATGCCTGCATAGCAAAAAGAGCCTTTTTTTATTCCAAACGGCCAAAAAAACAATTTATAATTTTCTAAAACAAAATTTATACGTACTTTTGTTCTTCGGCAAAAAACAGATAATATGGAAGTAATCAATTTTGCCGAGAAAAACTCGGTAGTAAACCGGTTCATGGCCGAATTGCGAGATGTGAATATTCAGACCGACCGAATCCGGTTCCGTCGTAACCTCGAGCGTATTGGTGAAATCATGGCATACGAAATAAGCCATCGTCTTCATTACTCTGAAAAAGAGGTAACTACCCCGCTGGGGACAGCCCGGGTCAATTTACCCGACGACACGGTGGTGCTGGCCACGATTCTCAGGGCCGGTCTCCCGTTTCATCAAGGTTTTCTCAGCTGTCTCGACGATGCCGAAAACGCGTTTGTCTCGGCTTATCGCAAGTACAAGGATAAACTCAATTTCGATATCTTCATCGAATACATAGCCTCGCCGCGCCTCGACGGGAAAGTGCTGGTTATCACCGACCCCATGCTGGCCACGGGTGGTTCGATGGAGTTGTCGTACAAGGCGTTGCTCACCAAGGGTACTCCCAAGAGCGTGCACATCGCCTCGGTCATTGCCAGCCGGCAGGCTATCGATTATGTGAAACAACATTTCCCCGACGATACCACCCTGTGGGTCGGTGCCATCGACGACCAGCTCGACGATCACTCCTATATCGTGCCAGGGCTTGGCGATGCGGGTGACCTCGCATACGGAATCAAGGAGTAGGCGGGGTGTAGGTAGAAATAAATTGCTGAAATTATAAACATCATGTCAATCACGATTAAGGAAATTGCCGGGAACCGCGCCTTGAAAAAATTTGCCAGGTTCTCGATCGACCTCTATGAGGGTAACGAATACTACGTGCCCTCGCTGGTTCTGGACGAGGTGGGGACGCTGAGCGCCAAGAGCAACCCGGCTTTCGACTTTTGCGAATCGGTGTACTACATGGCCTATCGCGACGGTAAACCCGTAGGGCGCATAGCCGGTATCATCAACCGTAAAGTCAACGAAAAGACCGGCGAGAAGGCCGCTCGATTCGGATTTGTCGATTTTATCGACGACCGCGAAGTGAGCAAGGCCCTCTTCGATGCCGTAGAGAACTGGGCCCGCTCCAAAGGTATGAACCAGATGCACGGCCCCCTCGGATTTACCGATATGGATCCCGAAGGATTACTGGTCGAGGGGTATGACCAACTCAGCACCATGGCCTCGATTTACAACTATCCCTACTATGTGGATCACATTGAGGCCTTGGGGTATGAAAAGGCCGTCGACTGGGTCGAGTACAAAATCAAGGTGCCCGAATGCGTACCCGAGAAGCACCAGCGCATCAGCGATATCGTGCAACGCAAGTACAACCTGAGGATTCTTAAATTCAAGAAAACCTCCGAAGTGTATAAAGGAAACTACGGGCAGAAGATTTTCGACCTCATCAACGATGCCTATGCCGAATTGTATGGCTACTCGGCCCTCTCGCAGCGGCAGATCGACTACTACGTCAAGATGTACATACCCCTGTTGCGTCTCGAAAACGTGACGCTCATTGTCGACGAGCACGACGACCTCATTGCCGTGGGTATCGCCATTCCCTCCATGTCGCGGGCGTTGCAGAAATCGCGGGGGCGTCTCTTCCCCTTCGGGTTTATCCACCTGCTCAAAGCCCTCAAAGGGAAAAACGACGGGGTCGACCTCTTGTTGGTGGCCGTGCGTCCCGACTATCAGAGCAAGGGAGTCAACGCCCTCCTCTTCTCCGACCTCATACCGGTATTTATCCGCAACGGCTACAAGTTTGCCGAGAGTAACCCCGAGCTCGAAGAGAACGAGAAGGTGCAGTCGCAGTGGCAATACTTCGAACGCCACCAGCACAAGCGCCGCAGGGCCTACACGAAGAATATCTGATTGTCGCGTAAGACTATGGGGCGCTGCTTGCCCTTGAATGGTCTTGCTTGAACGATAGCTATTTGCACACTCTTTGCAACGGATACCAATCCCCGTTGTGGAGGGTGTGTCTGTTTTAAACGAGTCTCTTTGCAAAGGGGATTCCTGTTAGAGGATTTGTCTTTCAAGGGTCGAGAATTTAAATTTTTTCAACAAACATACCGGCCGAATCGTAAAAAAGATTTAATTTTGCCGCTGTTTTTCCCAACCGGGCCCGATTCTCCTCGGTATGGTCCACTTGCTGACGGTCGGGTTTTGTGGGGCGAATGCTCCCTGTGGAGAGAGGTAATAAAAGGTTAATATATAAATAGGTATTACAGGTAAAGCAAAAGATGAAAAGCAGATTGGATTTTCACCCGAAATTCGTGGCTTCGTTGGCCAGCTATTCCAAAGAAAAGTTTCTGAAAGACCTCATGGCCGGTATCATTGTAGGTATCGTGGCTCTGCCCTTGGCCATCGCGTTTGGTATCGCTTCGGGGGTATCGCCCGAGAAGGGTCTCATCACCGCAATCATAGGCGGGTTTATCGTCTCGTTTCTGGGCGGTAACAGTGTGCAGATAGGCGGCCCCACGGGAGCCTTTATCGTCATTGTCTACGGCATCATACAGGCCTACGGACTCGAAGGACTGGCCATCGCCACCTTCATGGCAGGGCTGATTCTGGTACTCATGGGCTGCTTCCGGTTGGGTACCATCATCAAGTTCATACCCTATCCCATCGTGGTGGGATTTACCAGCGGTATCGCCCTCACCATCTTCGCCACGCAGATAAAAGACCTGCTGGGTCTCACGATGGAGAGTGTACCGGCCGATTTCATCTCCAAATGGATTGCCTACTTCCAGCACATCGAAACCACCAACTTCTGGTCGTTGGGCATCGGGGTACTCAGTATTCTCATCATCGCCTACACACCGCGCATCTCCAACAAGATACCGGGTTCGCTCATGGCCATTATCTTCATGACGGTGTTGGTCTATTGCCTGCGTCGTTTCTGGGGCATCGAGGGCATCGAGACGATAGGCGACCGCTTCGACATCAGCAGCGAGGTGCCCGAGCCGCAGTCGCTCAATATCAACATGGATACCATCAACCAGCTGCTCTCCCCGGCCTTTACCATTGCCGTGCTGGGAGCCATTGAGTCGTTGCTCTCGGCTACCGTGGCCGACGGTGTGACCGGCGACAAGACCAACTCGAACACCGAGCTGATTGCCCAGGGAGCCGCCAATATCGTGGTGCCTTTCTTCGGGGGTATTCCTGTGACCGGGGCCATTGCCCGCACCATGACCAACATCAACAACGGCGGCCGCACCCCTGTGGCCGGTATGATACATGCCGTGGTACTGCTGCTGATATTCCTCTTCCTCATGCCGCTTATCCGGCTCGTCCCCATGTCGTGCCTGGCCGGTGTGCTGATAGTGGTTGCCTATAACATGAGCGGTTGGCGCACGGTGCGCTCGCTGTTGAAGAACCCCAAGTCCGATGTATCGGTGCTCATCATCACCTTCCTGCTCACCGTCGTCTTCAACCTTACGATTGCCATCGAGATTGGTCTGTTGCTGGCCGTGGTGCTCTTCCTGCGCCGAATGACCGAGACGACGAAAATCTCGGTGTTTCACGACGAGCTCGATATTGCTCACGGTACCGAGTCGAACCAGCACGAGGTGTTGAAGGTGGCCAAGGGGGTAGAGGTATACGAAATCGAAGGTCCCTTCTTCTTCGGCATTGCCACCAAGTTTGACGAGCTGATGCGCAGCATGGCCGACCGTCCGCTGGTGCGTATCATTCGCATGCGTCGGGTTCCCTTTATCGACTCTACGGCCATTCACAATCTCGAGATATTGATTACCTCGTCGCAGAAGGAGAAGATTCACGTGATTCTTTCGGGTGTCAATCCTCACGTGCACGAGACGCTCAAAAAGGCCAATATCGATAAGCTCATCGGCGACGACCACATCTGCGACCACATCACCAAGGCGGTGGCCAAGGCCAACGAGTTCGTGGCCGAAATGCAGAAATAGGCGTGCGGGACGGAGCGGCTTCGGTGTCGCTCCCCTCTTCCACGACAACGCTATACAAAGAACGCCCGGGGCTACGGCCCCGGGCGTTCTTGTTCTATCCGGTCGGGTGTGGTTATTTCAATTTCCACTCCACGCCCTCTTTGGTATCTTTGATTTCAAACCCGATTTCGGTCAACTTGTCGCGGATATAGTCCGAGGTAGTCCAGTCCTTGCGGGCCTTGGCCTCTTTGCGCACATCGAGCAGCAGGTCTACGGCTTTGTGATAGGCTTCGTTGCCTTCGTCCGAAGCCTTGGCCTCTTCGCGAATGCCCATGATGTCGAACAGGAAGGTCGAGAAGGTCTCTTTCAGGTGGGCGATGTCGTCGGCCGTCAGTTTGGCCTCACCGGCGAGCGCCGTGTTGATGATTTTCACCGCCTCGAAGAGGTGCGAGATGACGATAGGTGTGCTCAGGTCGTCGTTCATGGCCTCGTAGCAATGTTCGCGAATCGCCTTGACATCGACCGTCGAGGTGTCGCTCGGCGTGATTTTGGCCAGGTTGTTCCACCCTTCGAGCATACGTTGCAGCGCCTTTTCCGAGGCTTGCAGCGCCTCGTTGCTGAAATCGACGGTGCTGCGGTAGTGGGCTTGCAGAATGAAGAAGCGTATGGTCATGGGCGAGTAGGCTTGTTGCAGCAACTTGTGGTTGCCGGTGAAGAACTCGTCGAGGGTGATGAAGTTGCCCAGCGACTTGCCCATCTTCTGCCCGTTGATGGTAATCATGTTGTTGTGCATCCAGTAGTGAACCGTCTCGTGTCCCTGGGCGGCTACCGACTGGGCTATCTCGCATTCGTGGTGGGGGAAGAGCAGGTCCATGCCGCCGCCGTGAATGTCGAACTCCTCGCCCAGATACTTGGTGCTCATCGTCGAGCATTCGAGGTGCCAGCCGGGGAATCCGTCGCTCCAAGGCGAGGGCCAGCGCATGATGTGCTCGGGGGCAGCCTTCTTCCACAAGGCAAAGTCGAAGCTGTTGTGTTTCTCGCTCTGTCCGTCGAGTTCGCGGGTGGTGTTGAGCAGGTCGTCGATGTTGCGGCCCGACAGCTTGCCGTAGTGGTGGTCCTTGTTGTATTTTACCACGTCGAAGTAGACCGAACCGTTGCTCACGTAGGCGTAACCGGCTTCCAGAATTTTCTTGATGTATTCGATTTGCTCGATGATGTGTCCCGAGGCGTGCGGCTCGATGCTGGGAGGCAGCACGTTGAGAGCCTCCATCGCCTTGTGGTAGCGGTTGAGGTAGTATTGCACCACCTCCATGGGTTCGAGCGATTCGAGTCGGGCCTTCTTGGCGATTTTGTCTTCACCCTCGTCGGCATCATTTTCGAGGTGACCCACATCGGTGATGTTACGCACGTAACGCACCTTGTAACCCAGGTGTTTGAGGTAACGGAACAGCACATCGAAGGTGATGGCGGGACGAGCGTGTCCCAGGTGTGCGTCGCCATAGACGGTGGGGCCGCACACATACATGCCCACATAAGGCGGGTTCAGCGGTTTGAACTCCTCCTTTTTGCGGTCGAGCGTATTGTAAATAAAAAGCGGTTGTGTCATATTGCGTGTATTATACAGATGCTTGGGTCAGTGCGTCCCTTAATCGTTGTTGCGGCCGAAGAAGCGGAGCAGATAGAGGAACAGGTTGATAAAGTCGAGATAGAGCGACAGGGCGCCTATCGTGGCCAGTTTGCCCATTTGCGAGGGTTCTACCTCGTAGGCGGCGTTCTTGATTTTCTGGGTATCCCAGGCGGTGAGGCCGATGAAGAGGGCCACGCCCCCCAGGCTGATAATCCAGTCAAGGGTGCTGCTGGCTACGAAGATGTTGACTACCGTGGCGATGATGAGTCCGAAGAGTGCCATCATGCAGTAGCTGCCGAATTTGGTCATGTCGTTTTTGGTCACCAGTCCATACACGGTCATCGCGCCGAACACACCGGCTGTAATGAAGAAGGTGTAGGCGATGGAGCCCAACTCATACACCACGAAAATCGACGAGAATACCACGCCGTTGAGTATGGCATAGAGGTAGAACAGCAGTACGGCCGTGGTTGAACTGATTTTGTGGAGCATGCCCGAAACGACAAATACCACGGCCAGTTCGGCGATGATGAGGCCGAAGAAGATGCCCCGGCTGCCCAAGATGGTGGCCAGCAGAGCAGGCGACGAGGCTACATACAGCGCTGTGAGGGCGGTCACCACGAGGGCGAAGAACATGCGCCCGTACACTTTGCGCATCACGGTCGACAGTACCGAAGTACCGGCTGTCGATTTATAAGAATCATACGAATTTTCCATATCTGTTTTGTTTTATGGTTGTTTTGTTTTTACATGCGGTCGGGGACCTCGATACCGAGCAGTCCCATGCCGCTCTTGACTACCTTGGCGACGTTGGCCGAGAGCATCAGCCGGAAGGCCCGTACCGGGGCATTCTCCTCGCGCAGAATCGAATAGTCGTGGTAGAACTGGTTGTACTCCTTGGCCAGGTCGTACACGTAGTTGGCGATGAGCGAGGGGCTGTATATGCGACCCGCTTCGGCCACTACCGAGGGGAAGTCGGCCAGGTGTTGAATGAGCGAAATCTCTTTTTCGCTGGGAACCATGTGGCTGGTATCTTCGCGATGGTAGTCGATACCGGCCTCGGCAGCCTTGCGCATCACCGAGCAGATGCGGGCATAGGTGTACTGAATGAAGGGGCCCGTGTTCCCGTTGAAGTCGATCGACTCCTTGGGGTTGAAGGTCATGTTCTTGCGGGGGTCTACCTTCAAGATGAAATATTTCAGAGCCCCCAGGCCCACGATGCGCGAAATCTCTTCGGCCTCTTCGGCGGTGCAGCCGTCGAGTTTGCCCAGTTCGGCCGAGGTCTCGCGGGCGGTGGCAATCATCTCGTCCATCAGGTCGTCGGCATCGACCACTGTGCCCTCGCGCGATTTCATCTTGCCCTCGGGCAGTTCCACCATACCGTAGGAGAAGTGCACGAGGTCCTTGCCCCACTTGAAGCCGAGACGGTCGAGCAGTATGGAGAGAACCTGGAAATGGTAGTTTTGTTCATTCCCCACCACATAAATCATCTTGTCGATGGGGTAGTCGTTGAACCGCTGTTGGGCCGTACCGATGTCCTGCGTCATATAGACCGAGGTGCCGTCGCTGCGCAGCAGCAACTTCTGGTCTAGCCCTTCGGCCGTGAGGTCGGCCCATACCGAACCGTCCTCCTTGCGGAACATGAGACCCTTTTCGAGCCCTTCGAGAACCTTCTTCTTCCCGTCGAGGTAGGTCTGCGACTCGTAGTAGATCTTGTCGAAGTCGACACCCAGCCGACGGTAGGTCTCGTCGAAACCGGCATATACCCAGTTGTTCATCATCTCCCACACCTTACGTACCTCGGGGTCGCCGGCCTCCCACTTGCGCAGCATCTCGCGAGCCTCCTGCATGAGGGGCGATGCAGCCTCGGCCTCTTCGGGTGTCATACCCTTGGCTTCCAGCTCCTTCAACTCCTGTTTGTAGTGCTTGTCGAAGAGCACGTAGAAATCGCCGATGAGGTGGTCGCCCTTCTTGCCGGCCTTTTCGGGCGTGATACCGTTGCCCCATTTCTCCCAAGCCAGCATCGACTTGCAGATGTGGATACCGCGGTCGTTCACGATGTTGGTTTTCACCACCCGGTTACCGTTGGCTTGCAGAATCTTCGAGAGGCTGTATCCCAGCAGGTTGTTGCGCACGTGACCCAGGTGCAGCGGCTTGTTGGTGTTGGGCGAGGAGTACTCGACCATGATGAGCGGAGCATCGGGTGCAGCCTGGCGGATACCGAAGTGCGCCTCGTCGTCGATGTGGTGAAGCACATTGCTCCAAAACTCCGGAGCAATCACCAGGTTGAGAAACCCTTTGATCACGTTGAACGAAGCCACGGCCGGTTCATGCTCCTTCAAGTATTCGCCAATCTCCTGGGCCGTAGCCTCAGGAGCCTTGTGCGAGGCTTTCAGGAAGGGGAACACGACGAGCGTGAGGTTGCCTTCAAACTCTTTTTTGGTCTTTTGGGGCGTAGTGGTCCCGGGGGCCGCGTCGACTCCGTACAAGGCTTTCACAGCCTGGGCGGCGGCATCGGATATGATTTGTTCTACTTTCATGTCTCTACTTTATTTAAATATATGGGGTACAAAGATAATGAAAGGTGAGCGCAGAGGCAAAAAGAAAACCAAGTTTTCTGTTTTGACTATGCCGAACCGTCTCTTTTCTTCTGAAAAGATAATGAAAGGTGAGCACAAAAACTCCCCTTACCCGGCGGGCAAGGGGATATGAGGAAGTGTCGAGGTCAAACAGAGCCGTGTGGCACCCTTAACAGAAGGCATTGATGAGAATCGGTACGCTCACTTCGAGGACGATACCGTGCAGAATGGCGATGGGAATGAGCTCCTCGCCTCGTGACGAGTTGCGCACAATCATGGGCAGACACACGTCCATCGAGTTGATGCCGGCCACCGATATGGGCACCAGCCGGCCACCCAGACGGGCCAAAGCCGGTGTGCCGAAGAGTGCAATCATCTCGCGAATGACATTGGCGAGCAGGGCCACCGTAGCCAGTTCGGTGGCACCCTGTACCCCCAGGGTGGTACTTTTGAGGTCGGCAATCAAGACCGACGACAACGAATAGTAGCCAAACCCGCTACCCACGAGCAGGCAGTCGCTGAGGTTGCGTCCGTGCAGCAGCAATACCCCTATGGCCGAGAAGAGCAGCGTACCGGCAATGGTAAACAGCGGCAGCAGCGACATGCGGGGGTTGAGCGAGCGGGCAATCTGGCGCAGGTCGGTACCGGCTCCCAGACTGATGCCCACTTGCAGAATGAGCAGCGAGAGGATAATCATGGGCAGGTCGTGGCCATGCAACCACTCGGGAGCCTGTTGCGAGAGTCCCAGTCCGATACCGGCCACAAAGCAGAACAGAATGAGCAGATTCTCTTTCATGACTTGCCTCCTTTCCTGAAAAAGAGCCGTTGAGCCAGTCGGGCAGCCACGATGCTGCCGGTCACACCGAGGGCGGCGATGACCATGGCCTGCCAGCCGAAGTTATAGAGATTGTCGATGAGGTCGCGGTTGGAACCTATCGAGATACCAAACACAAACAGCAGGAGACAAACGGTAGCCTGAATGCTCCATTTGGTCACCTTTGCGCAAGAGCGACCCCGCAGAAGTATGCCTGCGCCTATTCCTATCACGAGCAGAATGAGAATGCGTAACATAATTGTACACTCTTTTGTGCAGCAGATTTTCCCGATACGGTTCCCGGGAGCCTGTTGCGGAATTGAAAAATAGAATCGGTTGAGTAAAAGATTTGGGCAGGAGGGAGCGTGGAGATTTCTCCTACCGGGACGGATAGGAGCAGGTCAAATGAATCCGCTGAACCAGTGGACATGCACCGTGGGCGAGGTGAGTCGTTCGATACCCCGCACGATTGAGAACCGTTGTCTGTCCCGTAAAGCAATCATACAAATAACCGTATAAAAATTCGATGCAAAGGTAGCTATCTTTTGGAGAGTCGCAACAGAAAACCACTTGACTTAATATAATTTAATAGATGCCGAGGCTTTTTTTACGCTCTTTTGCCCGTCGGGAGGAGTGGTCGGTACCTTTTCGATGGAATCGGTTCGGAACGGTTCCCGGTTAGGAGAAGGGAAAAAGAAAAGGCTGTCCCCTCGATGGAAGACAGCCCCGGTTTCATTCTTTTCGATAACTCGATTTACTTTTTCACAGGAGTTTGGGTACAGCCCGGAGCACAGTTGCTCTTGCAGGGAGCCTGCTTGTTACAGTTGGCCTGTTTATTGCAATTGGCCTGTTGTTTGCAGCAAGGTTTATCAGCCTGGCAGTTGGCCTGGCAATTCTTCTTGCAATCTTGGCATTTGCAGTCGGTGCATTTGCAGGTTTGACAATCGGCTTTACAATCCTTACCCTTGCAGTCGGTACACTTGCACTCTTTTTTGCAGCACTCTGTTTGAGCCTTGTTGCCGTTGGTCGTTTGGGCAATAGCCGGTGCGGCAATTATCGAAGCGGCGGCAATACAGGCCAGAAAAAGAAATTTCTTCATATCACAATCCGTTTAATAAGTTTCGATGCAAATATAGTACGATGTGTTTGTGAGTCAAGGGTCGTGAATCTTATTTTTTCCAAAAAGCCGGTGGTATAATTTATAAAAGGTGTAAAACAGAAATGATTCTTGTTGCTTCAATTCGTCAATCGTTCACTGATGAACATCAACGGAAAGCAATCACCTTGTCATGCTCCCTCGTAAATTTGGTACTGCCCTCGTCTTGCGTTATCTTTGTCGGAAAATAAAAAGAGAATCCAGTGAAACTAAAATTTTATTTGTCGCTCCTGCTGCTGGTTTGTGCGGGTAGCGGCGTTGTTCAAGCCGTCGAACACCCCAAGCGGGAGTTCCGCGGGGCATGGATCCACACGGTGGGTCAGAGCCGTTATTGGGATATGAACCGCGATTCGATGCAACGCTATTTCGACCAGATGTTGGACAGTCTTCAACACATCGGTATCAACGCGGTGATTTTTCAGGTGCGTCCGGCGGCCGATGCTTTCTATCCGTCGCAGTTGGAGCCGTGGAGCAAATACCTGACCGGCCGGCAAGGGGTGGCTCCCGAGCCGTTGTGGGACCCACTGCAATACCTCATCGAGCAGTGCCATGCCCGCAACATGGAGCTGCATGCCTGGCTCAATCCCTATCGGGCGGCCACCAATGCCGACGAGCCGCTGGCCGCTTCGCACATTTATCATCAACACCCCGAGTGGTTCGTGCGGTATGGCCGTCAGCTCTATTTCGACCCGGGGTTGCCCGAGTGCCGCGAGTTTATCGGCCGGGTGGTCGACGATATTGTGACCCGCTATGATGTCGATGCCATTCACATGGACGACTATTTCTACCCCTATCCCGTGGCCGGGCAGGATTTCCCCGACGATGCCAGCTATGCCCGCTATGGCAACGGTCTGTCGCGGGGCGACTGGCGGCGGGAGAATGTGAACCAACTTATTCGGGAGTTGAGCGACATCATCAAGTCGCGCAAGCCGTGGGTGCGCTTCGGCATCAGTCCGTTCGGTATCTACCGCAACCAGAAGAGCGACCCCGACGGCAGTGCCACCAACGGGCTGCAAAACTACGACGAGCTGTATGCCGACGTGCTGTTGTGGACCCGCAACGGGTGGGTCGACTACATGATGCCTCAACTCTATTGGGAGATAGGCCACAAGGCGGCTTGTACCGAGACGCTCATCTACTGGTGGAACAACCATGCCAACGGGCGTCATCTCTACATCGGACAAGATGTGGTGCGGACGATGGACGCTACCGACGTGAATCCGCTCTATACCCAGCTGAATCACAAGATGCAGCTGAGCCGTTACCTCGACCACGTGGGGGGCAACTGCTTCTGGCCGGGTTACTCGTTGCTCGAAAACTACAAGGGGATAGCCGACGACCTGCGCAACTACTACCATGCCGTGCCGGCTCTGATTCCCGCCTATACCTTTATCGACAATAAGGCTCCCGACGAGGTGAAGAGCCTGAAAGCCCGCTGGACCCCCGACGGGTATGAGTTGCAATGGAAGCGCAAGTCGACCAAAGACGAGATGCAGCGGCAAATCTATTTCTGTGTCTATCGGTTCACCCCGAGCGAGAAGATCAATCTCTACGACGCCTCGCATCTGGTGGCGGTGACCCGCGACACGAAATACCGGCTGCCCTATAAGCGGGGTACCCGCGAATATGTCTATGTGGTCACGGCTGTCGACCGCATGCACAACGAGAGCGACGGGAAGAGCCGGAAGGTGAAATTGTAACCGCCGCTTTTGCTCGTCCGACCCTGTTTGTGCCGAGGCCGCCTTCCCGACTTGGGGGGCGGCCTCGACGCGTTTCTGGGGGGTGCGGTTCGCGTCAGGCTCTGAACCCGATGCGCATCATGGGAGTCCGGTGCGGGGCCGATAGTTCGAGCATTCGCTGTTCGGCCCGGTCGATGTCGTCGACCGTGATGGTACTCATCAGCTCCCGGTCGGTACAGTCGTGGCTGGGCATCGACATGATGCGGCGCGCCATGCTCTTGACAATGCCCTGTTCCACCAGGTTGTGCACCCAACGGCCGTTGCCGAAGTTGGGGTCGGGGCAGGCGACGGCCCGGCCGATGACCTCGGCCAGCCGCTGGTCGGCTTCGCGCGTGAGGATAAACTCGCGGGACTGCAACCGCTGGCAGGCAATCGCGTGCAGCTCTTCGGCCGAAAAATCGTCGAAGCGGAATTGCAGGGGAAAGCGGTCACGCAGGCCCGGATTCGATTGGAGCAGCAACTGCATTTTGTCTTCGTATCCGGCCAGGATAACAATCATATCGGGGTTGGGTTCCGACAGAATGGAGAGCAGGGCGTGAATCACCTCCTTGCCGAAGTCGTTCGATTCACGAGTGCGTCCTCCGGCAAGCGTATAGGCCTCGTCGATAAACAGCACCCCGCCCCGGGCCCGCTCCAGAATCTCTTTCGTGCGGTTCTCGGTCTGCCCGATAAACTCGCCCACCAGTTCGCTGCGGCAGGTCTCTACGGTGTGGCCTTTCGACAACAAGCCCATGTGGTGGTAAATCTCGCCCATCAGCCGGGCCACCGTGGTTTTACCCGTACCCGGATTGCCGTAGAAAATCATGTGGTAGCGGTTTTCGCCGTCGGAGTCGAGGCAGATTGCCCGACGCTCCTGGGTGAAGCGGGCCATGAGGCAGACGTCGCGCAGGTCAGCTTTCACGCGGGAGAGGCCGATGAGTTTTTCCAGCTTGTCGAGTGCCTTGCAGTCGGTTTCGGACTGTTCCCCTTTTGTGAGTCGCAGGTCACACAGGCCTGCCTCGTCGGGCAGCGGCAGGTGGGCCTCTTCGTTATCGTTGGAAAGGGTGTTGGGCTGAGGGGTGGCGAGATGGAATATCGACCTCTCCTCTTCAAACTGGTCGCCCAGAGCCGGAATGTATTGCAACAAGAGTTCGACATTCTTTTCCGAACCGTAGAAGATAAAGGGAATTGCCTCTGGACTTTTCAGCCATTCGGCCAGCAGGTCGAGCAGATTCTCGGCCGAGTCGTTGTCGCCTATCTGCTCGACCTGTGCCAACACCACCTTTTTCCCGGACAGGTGGCTCCGCAGCGTCGACCAGCCGATGCCTCCCGATAGCAAGTCGTTGAGAGCGAAACGGCAACATGCTTTCGGGGCACCGTCGGTAAGGCAGGCCGCCAGAATACCCGAGGCAAAGGCCGATGCCCGACGCTCGTCGCCCTCGACCACCCAGTGAAGGGTTGGAGCCGGGTCGGCGCTCCGCAGGCGCAGTTTGGTAATCAGGTCGCGAATGGTATCGGGGGCAAAGTGCCCCTGTTCCAGTCGGCACCACCAGCTCTGGTAGCTCAACCGCTCGACGAAGAAGAGCTCGTTGGGGTGGCAGCTCATTGCTTCGAGTTCGACCTTTATCCATTTTCCGTAATTGGCAGTCAGTGGGAACGAGGCGTACCACCGGGGGCGGCCGTCGCCATAGAGGAACAGGTGGCAACACTCCTCCTCCCAGTAGCTGTCCGATACGAGGCGAAGCCGTATCTTGCGCGGCAGTTTCTTGTCGCGAGGCTTTTGCCACACGTCACACCCCAGCAGTTGATACCGGGTGGAGTAGGCCCGCAGCGACCATTCGTGAACCATGTCGTGTGTCGGGTCGGTCACGATTTCGGCCACCAGCAGGTTACAGGCATATTCGGGTCCGCCGAACGATTCGTCCAGCGAACGCATGATTCGTACAATAGGATTTTTCATAACAACAAATGATTTAAAATGAAAAGATAATAGAGATTCCACAGCCTTTGCATCGCGCAAAAGCTACGGCATAACCACGCTCATTTCCCAGGGCGAGATGAGCGTTTGATTTTCGAGCATGTCAAAGAACGCAACAGCCTCCGCACCTCCTGATGTGCAGACACAGTTACACTCCGTTCACCCCGCTATGGGTCGAACAGACTGTACCGGCTGGTTGCGTGAAACATCTCTTTGACAATCATTTGTTGCATATAATCAAAGGTCTGAAAAATGACGGCCGACCGATGGGTCGACTTCATTTCCATGACAAATATAGCGAAAGGGAGAGATATGCCAATGAAAAAGTAAAGTTTTTTTGTTCACCACCCCGAATCAATATCGGTCTGTTCGATAAAAAACACCGAAAATTTCGGGGAAAGATTTTTGCAAAAAAGCCCCTTTTTGCTATCTTAGTAGCGCAAAAAGAGAGAAAATCATGGGGAAACGAGTATATCTGGGCTTAGGCTCCAATTTGGGAAATAAAGAGCAAATTATCAAGAAGGCTATCGATCGGATAGGCGAACGGGTGGGTACGGTCGCAGCCGTGTCGTCGTTCTACAAGACCGAGCCGTGGGGATACCAGTCGGTCCACACCTTCTGCAATGCGGCGATAGCGGTCGATACCGACCTCTCGCCCGAAGAGGTGCTTCTGGCCGTGCAGGCCATTGAGCGGGAGTTGGGCAGCAAGAACCACCGCAAGAGCGACGGCAGCTATGCCGACCGGCTCATCGACATCGACCTGCTCGACTACGACGGAGAGGTGGTCGACTCCTATGCCCTGGTATTGCCACACCCCTACATGCACAAACGCACTTTCGTGATGGAGCCTCTGGCCGAGATTGCTCCGCAATGGCGGCACCCCGTGTTGGGGAAGACTGCTGCCGAGATACTGGCCGGGCTGCATGCGTGAGCTGCTCCCGGGGTGACGGCCCGCGGCAGGGTAGTCCGAATCCCGAGGTTGGTCTCCCGGCGGGCAGGGAACCCGGATTTGTGTGAAATAGCGTATAAAAATTTGGTATTGCCCGCGGCGTGTATTATCTTTGCCGCGCAAATGCAAAAAATGTGGAAGGATTTGGCTGCTTGCAACCACGAAAAAAAATGCTAAAACTGCGTTACGGGGCTTCGCCGAAGCCCGTCCGGCTTTATCAAAATCACCTTGTTTTTGTGGAAATTGCAGTCGTTCTTCCTTGAAAAAGAAGTATTTACTATTTATTCAAGAGAGAAATGAACTATTTGTTTACCTCGGAATCGGTGTCGGAAGGACACCCCGATAAAGTGGCCGATCAGATTTCGGACGCTTTGCTTGACGAGTTTCTGGCCTATGACCCCAACTCGAAAGTTGCTTGCGAAACCCTTGTGACGACCGGACAGGTCGTTTTGGCGGGCGAGGTTAAATCGAATGCCTATGTCGATTTGATGGAGGTGACCCGTCGGGTAATCCACCGGATTGGATATAATAAGAGTTCTTATAAATTTGATGCCGACTCGTGCGGTATCTTTTCGGCCATTCACGAACAGTCGGCCGACATCAACCGGGGCGTGGAGCGCGCCGATGCCATGGAGCAGGGTGCCGGAGACCAGGGTATGATGTTTGGCTACGCCTGCAACGAGACCGACAACTACATGCCCCTCTCGCTCGACCTGTCGCACTTGCTGCTCATCGAGCTGGCCGCCATTCGTCGCGAGGCTTCGGCCATGACCTATCTGCGCAAGGGGCGAGTGACGTCGTATCTGCGCCCCGACTCCAAGTCGCAGGTGACTATCGAGTATAACGAGAAGAACGAGCCGGTGCGCGTGCACACCATCGTTATCTCGACCCAGCACGACGAGTTTGTGACGCCGGTCGATGGCTCGAAGGAGGCACAGGAGGCAGCCGACCGCGAGATGTTGCAGACTATTTACAACGATGTGAAGACGGTACTGTTGCCCCGTGTGATAGCCCAGTTGCCCCAGCGGGTACAGGCTCTCTTCGACGACAAGCTCGTGTTGCTGGTGAACCCTACCGGCAAGTTTGTCATCGGCGGGCCTCACGGTGATACCGGTTTGACAGGCCGCAAAATCATTGTCGACACCTATGGTGGCAAGGGCGGTCACGGGGGTGGAGCCTTCTCGGGCAAGGACCCCTCGAAAGTCGACCGTTCGGCAGCCTATGCCGCTCGTCACATCGCCAAGAATCTGGTGGCCGCCGGTGTATCCGACGAGGTGCTGGTGCAGGTATCCTACGCCATCGGTGTGGCCGAGCCGGTAAGTATCTATGTGAATACCTACGGCAAGTCGCACGTGTCGATGAGCGACGCCGAGATTGCCCGCCGTGTGAGCGAGATATTCGACATGCGTCCCCGGGCCATCGAGGAGCGGTTGAAACTGCGCAACCCTATCTATGAGGAGACGGCCGCCTACGGTCACATGGGGCGTAAACCGCAAACGGTGGTCAAGACCTTCACGTCGCACTACAACACCGAGCCGGTGGTGCGCGAGGTGGAGCTCTTCACCTGGGAGAAACTCGACTATGTCGATGCCGTGAAGAAGGCTTTCGGTCTCGACTGAGAAATCGCTACGAATACCCTATGATACAGCGTCAGGGCCGCCCGAATTTTTTCGGACGGCCCTGACTGTTTTTGCATTATCTGCTCTTTCCCGTTTTTTGAGTGGCTGGCAGGACGTGTAATTATGCCTGTCAGAAGTTGCTGAAATTCTGTGGTTTGATGACAAATCCGATGCGCAGGCGGGAGTGGAACTTGTTGTAGTCGAGCAACCCCTCGCCGTAGCCGTTGTAGTATTGCAGGAAGAGGTATTGGTTCTCGTTCTTGAAAAGTCGGGCACTCAGTTCGATAACCGTGTTGAAGTTGAAATTCCAGCCGCTGCGCTTGGTGAGAATGACCGAGGCTCCGAACCGGCGGTTGTCGCTCAGGTAGCTGCCGGCCAGCTGGAAGATGCCGCAATATTTGAGAATGTCGCGGTTGTTGCCGCTGTCGATGATGGGAATCCAGGTTTTGAACTGCAACTCTATGTTGTGGTCGACGGCCAGTGCACCCATGAACGACACTTTGTTCCAGCTGCGTGACCAAATGCTGTCCTGTCCGTTCGATTCATGTTCGAGCAGGAGGGTAATCTGCCCGATGAAGCGGTCGTGGTAGATGACGGGGTGGGTAAGACCAATACCCGGGTTGAAGTTGAGGTCGTACATCGGGAGCGACTTTTGAAACACATTCCAGAAGGCCTTCTGCGTGTAGGTGATAAAGAGATAGGTATCGAAAGGCAGTTTGCTCTTGGTGAGCCGTTGGCTGATACTTAATTGAAACTTCACGTCGGAGTTCTGCCCTGTTGGTTTCGCCCCCAGGGTTGTACCCCCGATAAAGTAGTTGTCCTTGAACAGCGAGAAGTAGGGACGCTTGTCGAGTTCTGCGCGCACGCTGTCGGGGTTGTACTTGGGTACATTGCTGCGTATTTGGCCCTCGGTTGCAACAGCCAGGAGGAGCAGGGGGAGGAGAATGGCGAGCCGTTTCATAGTAAAGGTACGAGATAAAGATATTCTGCAAATATATAAGAAGGCGTGTGTCATGTCAAGTGAAAACATCTTTTTCAAAAGAGTCATTTACATCGTTTACAGGCGATGTGACAAATATAGGGGAATTAGAGAGGAATGCGTGGATAAAAAGGGCGCTCTTTTTTGTCATTTTTTCCTGAAAGTTCAAACCGGGCGATGGCTTTTGGGTCGATAAAGTTTGGCTTCTCCCGCAAATCGAGTACATTTGCAAGAAAAGAAAAAGGTTTGCCATGAGTAAGATAGGCGCGATTCTGTGTGTAGGTGTGCTGCTCCTGTGCGGTTGCGGTGGCAATAGCAACGAGTTTTCGGTCGAGGGAACCCTCAACAACCTGGGCGGTCGTCCCGTCTATGCCGTTTACCAGATTGAAAGCGGCATTGTGGTCGATACCCTGCGTCCGCAAAACGGCTACATTGCCTTCAAGAACTCGTCGCCTGCCCTCATACCCATACAGCTCTACTATTCCGACAAGACCCCGCTGACTCAGATCTATGTCCAGAACGGCGACCGCATCGAGTTGTCGGGCGACGGGCAGGACCCTTTCGGGTTGAAGGTGAAAGGCAGTTCGCTCAACAAGGAGCTGTTCAAGTTCAACCAGGAGAACAAAGGGCTGCTGTCGGTGTGGACCGTCGAGCGTAATGCCTCGGCATCGGGTTCGCCTACACCCCGATACCGGGAGTTGAGCGAAAAGTTACAGGGGGTAATCGCGACTTATGTGGGTAAGCATCGCGACTCGCCCGTAAGCGCCATTCTGGTGAACAACTATCTGTTGGGCAATGCCGACGAGGCTTTCTGCGATTCGCTCGTGGGGCTGATTGACGAAAGGGTGCTGGCCGGAGCGGCCGGAGAACCGTTGGCCCGGTACCGGGCGTTTGAGGCCGAATTGCGGAATGACACCGTGCTGCCCAACTTTTCGTTGGCGACGGTAGCCGATACAACCGCATTGTTGAATCCCCGCCGGGCAAAGGCTACGCTGCTCTGTTTCTGGGCTGCCGAGACGACGGGAAGCCGCCAGTATGAACCCTTTTTGCGGGAGATGACAGCCCGATACGATACCGCCGTGCAGGTGGTCGACATATCGCTCGACCGCGACAGCGCCGTGTGGAAGCGGGTGGTGACGGCCGATTCGGCCCGATGGGCCCGTCGTTGGGCCAAGGGGGGATATTTGGCCCCGGGTGTCAGGGACATGCGCATTCGCCAACTGCCCTATCTGGTGGTGGCCGATTCGGCCGGGCGGGTGGTGTCCCGGGGACTTCCGCCCGACTCGATGCGACGATATATCGACCGGTTGGTCAAGCCCTGACGACCGTTTTTTGAATAGGAATCTTAATCTAATGCTATGTTGGTAAAAGTGTTCGGGGCCGCCGTTCAAGGCATCGATGCCCTGGTAGTCACCATCGAGGTGAACTGCTCGCAAGGAATCCGTTTTTTCATGGTGGGACTGCCCGATGCGGCGGTCAAGGAGAGCCACGAACGCATCGTTTCGGCCGTCGAACATAACGGCTACAAGTTCCCCCGCCGACAGATTATCGTGAACATGTCGCCCGCCGATATCCGCAAGGAGGGGGCCGCCTATGACTTGCCTCTGGCCGTGGGTATTCTGGCCAGCGACGGGAAGATAGCCTGCGACAAACTCAGCGATTACATGATGATGGGCGAACTGTCGCTCGACGGGTCGATACTCCCCGTCAAGGGGGCTTTGCCTATCGCCATCAAGGCGCGGGAAGAGGGGTTCAAGGGGCTGATTGTCCCCAAGGCCAACGTGCGGGAAGCCGCCGTGGTTAATAATCTCGATGTCTATGGCGTGGAGAATATTACCGAGGTAATACGGTTTCTCAACGGGGAGGTCGAGTTGGAGCCGACCCTCATCGATACCCGGGCCGAATTTTTCAGGGAAAACACCCGCTTCGACCTCGATTTCAGTGACGTGAAGGGGCAGGAGAGTGTCAAGCGCGCCTTCGAGGTAGCTGCCGCCGGAGGGCATAACATCATCTTGATAGGTCCGCCGGGTGCCGGCAAGTCGATGATGGCCAAACGGTTGCCGTCGATACTCCCGCCCCTCACCCTGCAAGAGGCACTCGAAACGACCAAGATACACTCGGTGGCCGGCCGCATGGAGCGAGGCAGTTCGCTGCTGTCGCAACGTCCGTTCAGGGCGCCGCACCACACCATCTCGTCGGTAGCGTTGGTGGGTGGAGGCACCTATCCCCAGCCGGGTGAGATTTCGCTGGCGCACAACGGGGTACTCTTTCTCGACGAGCTGCCCGAGTTCTCGCGGCAGGTGCTCGAAGTGATGCGTCAACCCCTCGAAGACCGCAAGATAACCATTGCCCGAGCCAAATACTCCATCGAGTATCCTGCCGGGGTGATGCTGGTCGCCTCGATGAATCCCTGCCCGTGCGGCTACTACAATCACCCCGACAAGGAGTGCATATGCAGCCCGGGTGCCATACAGCGCTATCTGGGGAAGATTTCGGGTCCGTTGCTCGACCGCATCGACATTCAGGTCGAGATTGTGCCCGTGCCGTTTGAGAAGATATCCGACACCCGCCCGGCCGAACCGAGCGAGGCGATACGTCGGCGGGTCATCGCCGCCCGGGAGATTCAGGCCGCCCGCTTTGCCGACACTCCCGGCGTCTACTGCAATGCCCAGATGACCACCCGGTTGCTGAACCGTTATGCCGTACCCGATGCCGCCGGACTGAAACGGTTGAAAGATGCCATGGAGCGATTCCACCTCTCGGCACGTGCCTACGACCGCATCTTGAAGGTGGCCCGTACCATCGCCGACCTCGACGGGAGCGAGACGGTGCAGGTGCAGCACATCAACGAGGCGGTGAACTACCGCAACCTCGACCGCGAGAACTGGGGCGACCGGTGAAACAGAGCGGTATACGAACTTAATTTTTATAAAAAGATTTTTCTTTTTGAAAAAATATTTATTTTTGCCGCAACTTTGCAAATTGAGATGTGGGCCGATAACAGAGCGACGCTGCTTATCCCCTTTGAAGGGGGAGGTATCGGCCGGGAAATAGAGAGAAACACTAAATAATATTTCAATACCCATGAAAAAAATCTGTACTCTAATCACGTTTTTGAGTGTTTGTTTGATGATCTACTCCGGCAGCAAAGCCATCAATGTGGAGTTTAAGGACCAGACGGAGGTGAGCGTGCTGCTCTCCGACGATTTGACTTTGCAGTTCACCGACAGCGAACTGCTTTTTGAGAGTTCCGTCACGAAAAACCAGTTTGCCCTGGCCGACATATCGGGCTTTTACTACGGCAAATACACCTCGTCGGTCGAGACGGAAAAGTCGGCCGAGACCTTCATCGTTACCCCCGATGCCTTGCAGATTGTCGGGTTGCCCCAGGGCACCGTGGTGCGGGTTTACGACCTGAACGGTGTGATGGTGTGCGAGAATCGTGCCGATGACACCTATCGGTTGGAGCTGGCTCGGTTGACCAACGGCGTCTATGTGGTTGCCTACGGGCAGGTTGCACGCAAAATCATCGTGAACCGTCGTTGACGATTGTCCTTATCTATCTATTATTAAAAGAGTATTCCTATACGCATTCAATTCATACCCATGAAAAAATTATTTCTCCTTCTTATGTTGCTCCCCCTGCTGGCTTACGGAGAGCAAGCACACCCCTGGTTGCACATCTATCGCAACGATGTCAATTTCCACTCGATAAAAGCTGCCCAGATCGACAGCATTACACACAAACTCTATGAAGACGAGTCGCTCGACAGCATGATTGTCAACGGCAAGGAGAACCGGTTGTCGGTGCCTCTGTCGAATATCGAGCGTTGTGCGGTAGGGACCAATGTGCCCACCGTCTATATCACCATTCCCGCCTATCCCGACTTGACCGAGTTGTACAACAAGGAACTCTATCTCGACGCCATGATCAGCATCGACGGCAATGGTGTGGTCGACGACCTGGAACCCACGGCCGTTTCGATTAAGGGTCGGGGTAACAGCACGTGGAATTATGCCAAGAAACCCTACCGGTTGAAGTTCGACAAGAAGATTGCCATCTGCGGCTTGGCCAAAGCCAAGAGCTACGCCCTGATTGCCAACTACATCGACTGCACCCTCATGAGAAACGCCGTGGCCTTGAAGATGGGTCAGCTGTTGAATATGCCTTTCACCAATCACTGCCAGCCCATTCGGGTCTATTTCAACGGCATTTTCAAGGGAGCCTACTTCATTACCGAGAAGATTGGCATCACGGGCGCGAGTGTCGACATCGACGAGGAGAGCGGCATTCTCTTCGAGATGGATACCAATTTCGACGAAGCCTACAAATTCACCTCGATGTATTACAGCCTTCCGATGATGGTCAAGGACCCCGACCTGAGCGAAATTGCCGAGTTGAAAGGGGTAACCCCCGAATCTCTGTTGAGCACCTGGGGCGACGATTTTACCGAGTTTGAACGTAAGGTCTATATGGGTGAGGACCTCTCTACCAGCCTCGACATGGAGTCGCTGGTCAACTACATGCTTGTCTATAACGTGTGTGGCAACCGCGAGCCGGCCTGGCCCAAGAGTGTCTACCTCTACAAGGCCAGCCTTGTTGACGATGTTTATCACTTCGGTCCCATCTGGGACTTCGACTGGGGTTTTACCTACAACGACGGGGTAGAGAACAAAGAGCCGAACTTGCCGTTGATGGATCTGTCCAGTTGGGAGAAACGAGGAGCATCGTTCTTTATACAACTTTTTTCCAGATACGAATTCAGAACGCTTTACCAGCAGAAGTTCGTCAATTTTAAGCAGAATCTGCTCCCGGCGCTGCTCGAATATATGGACGAGTATGCCGACGAGATAGAGCCCTCGGCCATAGAGAACGGTGTGGTATGGGCCCCCGAAGCGGGTAGAACCGAGGGGTCGTTCCACTTCCGGGAAAATGTCGAGAAACTAAAACAATGGATTGCCGACCGCATTGAGTACATCTCGAATCACCCGAATTTCGGGCTGTACAATTGATGCGTGAGGCGGGAGACGCGGCCCTGCATCGCTCTCTTGTTGCCGGACGGTTGTACCCCGGTGTGTGGCCGATAGGCCGACAATTTCCCTGTCCCGAATAGTTCAACGCCTTTTATCCTTTCCTCGGAAAAGATAAAAGGCGTTTACATTTTTTTAATTTCACAAATTCGGCCGAAACCGTTATCTTTGTTTCTCTTAAACAGTCGTAAACAAGAAGATAAAAAATATATCGTGGCCAAGGAAATTGTTGAAACCCCGCTGATGAAACAGTACATCGAGATGAAGGCCCAGCACCCCGATGCCATACTGCTTTTCAGAGTGGGCGATTTCTATGAAACTTTTTCGGACGATGCCATCGTCGCATCTGAAATTCTGGGTATTACGCTTACCCGCCGGGCAAACGGCGCCGCACAATATGTCGAGTTGGCCGGTTTCCCGCACCATGCGCTCGACACCTATCTGCCCAAACTGGTACGGGCCGGCAAGCGGGTGGCTATCTGCGAACAGCTGGAAGACCCCAAGCTGGCCAAGAAGCTGGTGAAGCGGGGCATTACCGAGCTGGTGACTCCCGGGGTGTCGATTAATGACAATATATTGGACCATAAGGAGAACAACTTTCTGGGCGGTGTCCACTTTGGGAAAAACAACAAGGTGGGCGTGGCCTTTCTCGATATTTCGACCGGCGAGTTTCTGGCGGCCGAGGGTGACTATGACTATGTAGACAAGCTGCTGGGCAACTTCGCCCCCAAGGAGGTACTCTTCGAGCGGACCAAACGGAAGCTCTTCGAGGAGCATTTCGGCAATCGCTTTTTCACCTTCGAGCTCGACGACTGGGTCTATACCGAGGACGCTGCCCGCGACCGGCTGTTGCGCCATTTCGAGACCAAGAACCTCAAAGGATTCGGGGTGCACAACATGCCCTGTGCCATCATCGCGGCCGGGTCGCTGCTGCACTACCTCGACATCACGCAGCACACGCACATCGCCCACATCACCTCGCTGGCCCGTATCGAAGAGGAGCGGTATGTGCGGCTCGACAAGTTCACGGTGCGCAGTCTCGAACTGCTCGCCCCCATGAACGAGGGGGGCAAGAGCCTGCTCGATGTCATCGACCGTACCGTCACCCCCATGGGAGCCCGTATGCTCAGGCGGTGGATTATTTTCCCGCTGAAAGATGTGAAACCCATCGAGGACCGGCTCAACGGGGTGGAGTTCTTTTTCCGTCACCCCGAGGCCCGTGAGGTCATCGACCCGCAGCTCGACACGATAGGCGATATGGAGCGGCTCATCTCGAAGGTAGCCGTGGGCCGCATCTCGCCCCGCGAGGTGGTGCAGCTCAAAGTGGCCTTGCAGGCGATAGAGCCCATCAAGGCGGTGTGTGAGCAGAGCGACGAACCGGTGCTGCAACGCATCGGCGAGCAGCTGAACTGCTGTGCGAGCATACGCGACCGCATCGAGCGCGAGATTGTCCCCGACGCCCCCAACCTGGCCAACCGGGGCGGCATTATCCGCAAGGGGGTGAATGCCGAGCTCGACGACCTGCGTGAGATTTCCAGCTCGGGCAAGGACTACCTGCTGCATGTGCAGCAGCGCGAGAGCGACCGCACGGGTATTCCCAGCCTGAAAGTGGGTTACAACAACGTCTTCGGCTATTACATCGAGGTGCGCAATACCCACAAGGACAAGGTGCCGGCCGATTGGGTGAGAAAACAGACCCTGGTGAGTGCCGAGCGCTACATCACCCAGGAGTTGAAGGAGTATGAAGAGAAGATACTCGGGGCCGAGGAGAAGATACTCTCCCTCGAAACGCAACTCTTCAACGACCTGATTCTGGCCCTCACCGAATATATTCCGGCCATACAGCTCGACTCCACCCTGATAGCCCGGCTCGACTGTCTGCTGTCGTTTGTCAAGTCGGCCGTCGAGAACCGTTATATCCGTCCCGAAATCAACGACTCGCTCACCATCGACATCAAGGAGGGGCGCCACCCCGTCATCGAGAAGCAGATGCCCCCGGGCGAGAGCTACATCAGCAACAGTGTGGAGCTCGACAACGACCGGCAGCAGATCATGATGATTACCGGGCCCAACATGGCCGGTAAGTCGGCCCTGCTGCGGCAGACGGCACTCATCGTGCTGATGGCGCAGATAGGCAGTTTCGTCCCCGCCGAGGCGGCCAGCATAGGCATTGTCGACAAGATATTCACCCGGGTGGGAGCCTCGGACAACATCTCGCTGGGCGAGTCGACCTTCATGGTCGAGATGACCGAGGCGGCCGATATCCTCAACAACCTGTCGGAGCGCAGCCTCGTGCTGTTCGACGAGTTGGGCCGCGGTACCAGTACCTACGACGGCATCTCCATTGCCTGGGCCATTGTCGAGCACATACACGAGCACCCCAAGGCCCGGGCCAAGACGCTGTTTGCTACCCACTATCACGAGTTGAACGAGATGGAGCGCACCTACAAGCGCATCGTCAACTACAACGTGTCGGTCAAGGAGATTGACAACAAGGTGATATTCCTGCGCAAGCTGGTGCGGGGCGGCAGCGAACACAGCTTCGGTATCCATGTGGCCAAGCTCGCCGGTATGCCCCAGAGCATCGTGAAGCGGGCTACGCAAATCTTGAAACAGCTCGAATCGGAGAACCGGCAGACGGGCATGGCCAAACCTACGGCCGAGATTGCCTCGTCGCGCGGTGGCGTGCAGCTGAGCTTCTTCCAGCTCGACGACCCCGTGCTCTCACAGGTTCGCGACGAGATTCTGCGGGCCGACATCAATAACCTCACGCCGGTCGAGGCGCTGAACAAACTGAACGAAATAAAAAAGATAATCACCGGGAAATAACAGTGATTTATGATGAAGAGAAGCGATTTTGAAATTATGGCACCCGTGGGTTCGTACGACTCGCTGGCTGCCGCCATACAGGGAGGGGCCGACTCGATTTACTTCGGTATCGAGGGGCTCAACATGCGCTCCCGCTCGTCTAACAACTTTACCATCGACGACCTGCACGAGATTGTGCGCATCTGCAACGAGCACCACATCAAGAGTTACCTCACGGTCAACACCGTGATTTACGACGAGGACATAGACCTGTTGCACCGCATCGTCGATGCTGCCAAGGAGGCCGGTCTCACGGCCATCATCGCCAGCGACGTGGCGGCCATGAACTATGCCCGCGAGATTGGGGTGGAGGTGCATCTGTCCACCCAGCTGAATATCTCGAACACCGAGGCCCTGCGGTTCTACGCCCGCTTTGCCGACGTGGTGGTGTTGGCCCGCGAGTTGAACCTCGACCAGGTGACCCGCATTCACGAAGCCATCGAGCGCGACCACATCGTGGGTCCGGGCGGCGAGCCGGTGCGTATCGAGATGTTCTGTCACGGTGCCCTGTGCATGGCCGTCTCGGGCAAGTGCTACCTGAGTCTGCACGAGATGAACGCTTCGGCCAACCGGGGAGCCTGCATGCAGATTTGCCGTCGCTCCTACGAAGTGAAAGACAAGGAGACCGGCGAGGAGCTCGAAGTGGACAACGCCTACATCATGTCGCCCAAGGATTTGAAGACGATTCACTTCCTCAACAAACTCATCAATGCCGGGGTGCGGGTGTTCAAAATCGAGGGCCGCGCCCGCGGGCCCGAATATGTGCGCACCGTCGTGTCGTGCTACAACGAGGCCATCGAGGCCTACTTGTCCGGCAGCTTCACCGACGAGAAGATAGCCGGGTGGGACCAGCGTCTGGCGACGGTCTTCAACCGGGGATTCTGGAATGGTTACTACCTGGGGCAGCGGCTGGGCGAGTGGACCCACAACTACGGGTCGGCAGCCACCAAGCGCAAAGTCTACATAGGCAAGGGGGTGAAATATTTCTCCAACCTGGGGGTGGCCGAGTTTCTGCTCGAAAGCGGGTCGTTGAGTGTGGGCGACGAGGTGGTCATTACCGGCCCCACGACCGGCGCCCTCTTCCGCAAGGTCGAGGAGATACGGGTCGACCTGAAACCGGTGCAGACGGCCGTGAAGGGCGACCGCTTTTCGATGCCGATTGACGAGAAGATACGTCCGTCGGACAAACTATACAAATGGGTAGACAGTTCGGAACTTAAAACGAAATAACTATGTTCAGGAAACGAGCGATTGTGGCATGCCTGGGTCTCGTGTGTGCGGGACAACTTTCGGCTGCCAAACCGGGGGTACCGGCTTATGACGATTACCAGGCTTTGATAAACAGGGGCATCTCTCTCTTTGAAGAGAAGAACTACGTGGGTTGTGCCGACGTGATGCAGGAGGCGTGCGAGGGTGACCTGCCGCACGAACTGCGCGAGACGGCCGACTGGTATATCGCCTGGTCCGAAGCGTGCAACCACTCGCCGCAGGCCGAGGCCCGGCTGACCGAGTTCCTGCGCGACTATCCCGCTTCGGCCCACACCCTGCAAGCCCGGTTGGCCCTGGCCGACTATTACTATGCCCGGCAGGAGTATGCCCGGGCGTTGAAGGCCTACCGTTCGGTCGATGTGAGTCTGCTCACCGGCGACGATGAGGACCGCTGGGGCTACCGCACCGCCTGCTCGCTCTTGAAGACGGGCGATACCGCGGCGGCCAAACCGCTCTTCCAGATTCTGTTGGGAAAGAACAAATACAGGGAGGGTTCCACCTTTTACCTGGCCTACATACAGATGACCGAAGGTGACGACCGCGCCGCGTTGAGCGGCTTTGCCAAGGTGGCCGACGACAGCCGGTACGGCTATCCGGCCCGCCTGCACATGTTGCAGATCTATTTCAAGCAGAAGCGCTTTGCCCAGGTGCTGACCGAAGGGAAGGAGTTGCTTTCGCGTCCGACCTCCGATGCCGATGCCTATACCGAACTGTTGCGGCTACTCGGCGAGAGTGCCTATCAGGAGGGTGACGACCAGGCCGCTACCGACTACCTCGAACGCTATTTGCAACGCACCGGCGACCCTCAGCGTTCGTCGCTCTATGCCTTGGGAGTGATAGCCTACCGGCAAGGCGACGATGCCCAAGCCATCGACTACCTGGGGCGGGTGACCGGCATCGACGATGCCCTGTCGCAGAATGCCTACCTTTACATCGGGCAGGCCTACCTGCGGGCTGGCGACAAGAACAATGCCCGCATGGCCTTCGAGATGGCCTCGCAGGGCGACTATGACCGGCAGGTGCGCGAGACGGCGCTCTACAACTACGCCCTCTGCCTCTATGACCGTTCGGCCTCGCCCTTCGACAATTCGGTAGGGGTATTCGAGCGGTTCCTCAACGAGTTTCCCGAGTCGCGTTACGCCGACAAAATCAACGACTATCTGGTCGAGGTCTACATGACCACCCGCAACTACCGGTCGGCTCTAGCTTCGATTGAAAAGATACAGCGCCCCGACAGCAAGATACTGGCGGCCAAACAGCGCATTTTGTTCCAGTTGGGTACCGAGGCCTTTGCCAATGCCCGCATCGACGAGGCCCGGCAGCTCTTCGCCCAGGCTATTGCCGTGGGCAACTACGATGCCGACATACGGGCCAAGTCTTCGTTCTGGCTGGCCGAGTGTCAATACCGTCAGGAACAGTACGGTGCAGCTGCCCGCAACTACTCGGCCTTCCTCTCGGCCTGCAAGGACAAGCGCAGCGAGATGTATGCCCTGGCCTGGTACGACTGGGCCTATTGCCAGTTCAAGCAGCACAATTTCGCGCAGGCCCTCGACGGCTTCTCGCGTTACCTCTCGGCGCAGACCGGGACCGACAAGCGCATGGTAGCCGATGCCTATGCCCGCACCGGCGATTGCTACTACTATGCCCGCCGGTATGCCGATGCCGAAAAGTATTACGCTCAGGCGCAGCAGACTTACCCGGCCAGCGGCGACTATGCCCTCTTCCAGAAGGCGTTCATGGCCGGCTTGCAGAAAGACCAGGCACGCAAGGTCGAGTTGCTCGACCAGCTCATCGCCCAGTATCCCCGTTCGGCCTATCTGCCCAATGCCTGGTTTGAAAAGGGACAGGCCTACACGATACTCAACCGCAACAACGAGGCCATAGCCAGCTACCGGCAACTGATGGCCGACTATCCTCAGAGTGCGATTGCCCGCAAGGGTGGACTGCAACTGGGTATGGTCTACTTCAATAACGGGCAGACCGACGAGTCGGTAGCCGCCTACCAACAGGTTATCGAGCGCTATCCCACCAGCGAGGAGGCCCGCATCGCCGTGGCCGACCTGAAATCGGTCTATGTCGAACAAGATGCCGTCGATGCCTATGCCGCCTACCTCAACAGCGTGGGCCGGGCCGAGCAGGCTCCCGTGGCCGAACTCGACTCGCTCTCCTACATGGCGGCCGAGCGCACCTATATGACCGGCAAGGGGGCGGCCTCGCTCGAACGGTACCTGCGCAACTACCCCTCGGGGGCATTCCGCACTCCGGCCAATTTCTACGTGGGGCAGGCTGCGTTTGCCGCCAAGGAGTATGACAAGGCTCTCACGGCCTTCGACTATGTGGTAACCCACGCTCCCGACGGTGAGTTTGCCGAGGAGGCTCTGGCCCGCAAGTGCGAAATCCTCTACCTGAACGGCCGCTACGATGAGGCGCTCGCCAGTTTCAAAATGCTCGAACAGAAAGCCACTACCGCCGAGAACAAGCAGGCAGCCGGGTTGGGCATATTGCGCATTGCCCGCAACAAACAGCAATATGATCTGGTGCTGACCGCGGCCGAGGGGCTGTTGAGCGAGAGCAAGCTCTCGCCCGACCTGCGGCAAGAGGTGCTTTTCGACCGGGCCGATGCCTATGTCCACACCGGGCAGGGTGAGAAGGCTGTGGCCGACTGGCAGGAACTTTCGCAGGATACCCGCTCGGAATACGGAGCCCAAAGCGCCTATCTGCTGGCACAGTATCAGTTCGACAACAAGGCGCTCAACAATGCCGAGAAGACCCTGAATGCCTTCATCGACAAGGGCACTCCCCACAGCTACTGGCTGGCTCGGGGCTTCCTGCTCATGGCCGATATCTACGAGAAGCGGGGCGAGAATTTCCAGGCCCGGCAGTATCTGCAAAGTCTGCGCAACAACTATCCCGCCGGCGACGACGATATCATGACCCGCATCGACGAGCGGTTGGCCCGCTTGGGAAAAACAGAGTAAAAACAATTCAAAACCTGTAACGTATGAAACGGTTTTCTTTTTTGACGATACTGATTGTCCCCTTCGTGCTGTCGGCTCAGGAGAGAGCCGACTCCCTGCGCCGGGAGGTAACCATAGAGAAAGATTTCACGCCCATTGTGCGCGATGCCTCGAAAATCAACACCCTCCCCGAGGTCGAGGCGCCCACCGTCACCCGGCAGTCGATCCAGTACAGCGACTGGACGGTGCCGGCTCCGCTCGAAGCTCGTGCCGTGCTGCTGCCTCCGGGCGGATTCGGCGACCCGGTGCGGGAGAATCTCAAACGGGGCTATTTCGATTTCGGCCTGGGCAATTACTGGAACATGGCGGGTAATGCCGGTTACCGCATCTTGCAGAGTGAGAAAGACCAGTTGGGCGTGTGGTGGCAACACCGCTCGACCTGCGGCACGGTCGACTATAACCAGCAGTTGCCCGGCTATGAAACCTCCCGCACGATGAGGCAGCTCGAAGAGCGGGTCGTAGCCGACTATCGCCACACCTTCGAGAAGCTCGACCTGGGCATACGGGGCGGCTATCGCTACGACTCGTTCAACTACTACGGGTTGCGATTCCCCGGTGTGCAGGGCATCGCCTCGCCCGGGCAGGAGATAAACCGCTTCTTCCTCAAAAGCCAGATAGCCTCCAACAATCCCGAGGCACAGTTACACTACCGGGCCTCGCTGGCCTACCATCGCTACGGCTACCGACGCGGCTATCTGCAAGGCGACAAGGGGGCGGCCGAAAATTGGGTGGAGGCCGACTTTGCCCTGACGGCTCCCATCGACAAAAGCAGCGACATTACGGTCGACGGCGCGTTCGACTACATCGGTTACAGTCAGTTACCCTCGGCTTCGGGCTACGGCATGCTGTCGTTGAATCCCCGGTACAGCTGGCACAACGACCGGGTATCGCTCTCGGCCGGGGTCAGAGCCGACATCTCGTTCAACGACGGTACCATCTTCCGGTTTGCCCCCGACGTGCGATTCGACTGGACCATCGTTCCCAACCTGCAATTCTACACCTGGCTCACCGGGGGTAAGCAGCTGAATACCTGGCATCGGGTATCGGCCTATACGCTCTATTTCAACCCCTCGGCCGTAGCCGACAACAGCTATATCCCGCTCGATGTCCGGCTGGGGCTTCGGGTCAATGCCCTGCGAGGTTTCTCGATAGGCCTTTCGGGAGGCTACGAGATAGGCAAGCGGGTGCTCTTCCTGATTCCCGAGCAGACCGACGATGCCCAGCTGACCGGCGTTTCGCGCTTCTGGGGCATAGATGCCTACGCCTTCAAGGCCGGGCTCGACCTCGCTTATCGGTATGGCTCCCTGTGGGAGGCCTCGGCCCGGGTCGACTATTGTCGCTGGACGACGACCGGTGGTGGTCAGGTCGTATCGTACAACCGGCCGCAGTGGCAGGGCGAGATGAAGGTGCGTTACAATCCGTTGCAGAAGCTCTCGCTCGAAGCCGGCTACCAGTTTGCTGCCGTGCGCAGGTACGGAGCGTTGGGCTCCCTCTCCGACATGCACCTCGTGCACGTGAAAGCCTCCTATGCCTTCACCCCGTGGTTCTCGCTTTACGGCCTCACCGACAATGTGTTGAACCGTAAATACGACATTGCCTACGGTATGCCGGCACAAGGCATCAACTTCCTGTTCGGGGTCGATTTCAAGTTCTGAGAATCGTCTCGGCCGGGCCGTTGTGGAACAGAGCCGTAGTTATACATTATTTAATAAAAAAGTAAAAAACGCTCTGTTTTACAATTCGATTTCCTATTTTTGCGCAAAATTTGAACGAAAGTTGGCGTATGGCAAAAAATTTGGTGATCGTAGAGTCTCCGGCAAAGGCTAAAACGATAGAGAAATTCCTGGGAAAGGATTACGAGGTACTCTCGAGCTACGGACATATCCGTGATTTGAAAAAGAAAGATTTCAGCATCGATATAGCTCATCATTACAAACCCATTTATGAAATACCTGCCGACAAGAAAAAGTTGGTAGAGACCCTCAAGACCGAGGCGGCCAAAGCCGATATGGTGTGGCTGGCTTCCGATGAGGACCGTGAGGGAGAGGCTATTGCCTGGCACCTGTTCGAGGTGTTGAAGTTGAAGCCCGAGAAGACGAAACGTATCGTTTTCCATGAGATTACAAAAGATGCTATCCTGCATGCCATCGCCAATCCCCGCGACATAGACATGCACCGGGTCGATGCCCAGCAGGCCCGTCGGGTGCTCGACCGCATTGTGGGTTTCGAACTCTCGCCCGTGCTGTGGAAAAAGGTGAAACCGGCTCTCTCGGCCGGTCGCGTGCAGTCGGTGGCCGTGCGGCTGATTGTCGAGCGCGAGCGCGAAATTGCCGCCTTCAAGCCCGAGGCCGCCTATCGCGTGGTGGGTGAGTTCCACTTGCCCGGCGGCGAGGTGCTGAAAGCCGAGCTGAACCAGAGGTTGAAGACCGAGGCCGAGGCGATGGCTCTGTTGGAGGCCTGCAAGACGGCCCGATTCGCGATTGGCGACGTCACGGTGAAACCGGCCAGGAAATCGCCGGCCGCTCCCTTCACTACCTCGACCTTGCAGCAGGAGGCCGCCCGCAAACTGGGCTTCTCGGTGGCTCAGACCATGATGGTGGCCCAGCGACTCTACGAGGCCGGACACATTACCTACATGCGTACCGACTCGGTCAACCTCTCGTCGCTTGCCCTCAATACCACCAAAGACGAAATTATCAAGACGCTGGGTGAGCGGTACCTGCACACCCGCAACTACCATACCCACACCAAGGGAGCGCAAGAGGCTCACGAGGCCATTCGTCCCACCTACATCAGTCACCACGAAATCAATTCGTCGGCCCAGGAGAAACGCCTCTATGAACTGATCTGGAAACGCACGATTGCTTCGCAGATGAGCGATGCCGAACTGGAGAAGACCACCGCCACCATCACCATATCGGGGCGGAAGGAATATTTCGTAGCCGTGGGTGAGGTACTGAAATTCGACGGTTTCCTGAAAGTATATATGGAATCGACCGACGACGAGGGCGATGCCGATGGCAACGACAAGATGCTGCCCTCCTTGACAAGGGGCGAGGCCCTCACCCTCTCAACCGCTACGGCCACCGAGCGTTTCTCGCAGGCTCCCGCACGCTATACCGAGGCCAGCCTCGTGCGTAAACTCGAGGAGCTGGGTATAGGCCGTCCTTCGACCTATGCCCCCACCATCTCGACCATCCAGCAACGCGAGTATGTCGAGAAGGGTGACCGCAAAGGTACCGAGCGCAAATACCACCTGCTCACCCTCAGCGACGGGAATATACGCGCAGTCGAGAAGACCGAGATTACCGGTGCCGACAAAGGCAAACTGTTGCCTACCGACATAGGCGTTGTGGTCAACGACTTCCTCACCCAGTACTTCCCCGAGATTCTCAACTACAACTTCACGGCCAACGTCGAGCAGCAGTTCGACGATATCGCCGAAGGCAAGACCGAGTGGAGCGACGAGATCGATCACTTCTACAAACTCTTCCACCCAGTTGTAGAGAATGCGATGGCTCTGCGTCTGGAGCACAAGGTGGGCGAGCGCGTGCTGGGAACCGACCCTAAGAGCGGGCGTCCCGTATCGGTGAAGATAGGTCGTTTCGGGCCGCTCGTGCAGATAGGTACCCCCGACGACGAAGAGAAACCCCTGTTTGCTTCGCTGCTCAAAGGGCAGTCGATGAGCACCATCACCCTCGACGAAGCCTTGAAACTTTTCGATTTGCCCCGCACGCTGGGCGATTTCGAGGGCAAGACCGTTGTGGTGGGCATCGGTCGTTTCGGTCCCTATATCCGGCACGACGGCAAGTATGTGTCGCTGCCCAAGGAGTACACCCCGCAGGGAGTAACCCTCGACGAGGCGATTGCCCTCATCGAGCACAAGCGCGAGGAGGAGAAGCAGCGCTTCATCAAGAAGTTTGACGAGGAGCCCGAGCTCGAATTGTTGAACGGCCGCTTCGGACCCTACATCGCCTACAAGAAAAAGAACTACAAATTGCCCAAAGGCACCGAGCCCGCCTCGCTCTCCTTTGCCGACTGCATGAAGATTATCGAGGAGGCCGACAAGGCTCCCGCCAAGAAGAAACCGGTGCGCAGGAAGACGACGAAATAACGCCCCTCCTCTCCTGCACAGAGATATTGCCGACGCCCCTTCCCCCCGAACCGGGAAGGGGCGTCGCGTTTGCCGGGGAGAGCCGAGAGGGAGGGCGGCGGCACCCGACACCCCCGGCCCGGTAGAGAGGCCGGGGTGCAATTATCGCCGTTGCAGGAGTTGAATTTTCGGGCAGGATTCGTATTTTTGGGGAGAAAGAGAAAAACGACAGACTTATGGCCAAGGAGCTATTTAACCGATACGTGTGGCTTATCGACATGTTGCAACGATATGGGCGGCTCACCCGTCGTGAAATCGACGAGCTGTGGATGCGCAGCGAGTATTCCGGGGGGCGGCCCATGGCGCGGCGCACCTTTATGAATTACCGGCAGGCGATACAGGAGATGTTCGACGTCAACATCGAGTGCGACCCTTCGACCTACGAATACTACATCGAGGACCCCGAGGCGTTGCAGGGGAGCGGAGCCCGGGTGTGGGCGCTCAATACACTGGCGGTCAACAGTCTGCTCGACGAGAGTCAGGAGCTGCGCGAGCGCATCGTGTTGGAGAATATCCCTTCGGGGCAGCAGTTCCTGCGCATCGTGTTCGAGGCGATGAAAGAGAACCGGATAGTCTCCTTGTCCTACCGGTCGTTCCGCCGGTCGACGGGCACCCGCACGTGGGTAGCTCCCTACTTTGTAAGGCTGTTCAGGCAGCGGTGGTATGTGGTGGGGTTGAGTGTGGAGGAGCATAAAATCAAGACCTATGCCCTGGATCGGGTGACTTCGCTTGAGCTGAGCGACCGCACGTTTGTCTATCCCGAGGGGTTTGAGCCGACCGACTATTTCAAGGATTGTTTCGGCATTACCTATGGCGAGCGTCCGGCCGAGGAGGTGGTGTTGCGGGTACCGGCCTTGCAGGCCAACTACCTGCGCACGCTGCCGTTGCACGAGAGTCAGGTGGAGAGCGAGCGGAGCGACAGCCACTCGATATTCCGCTACCGGGTGAAGATTACCCCCGATCTGGAGCAGGAGATTTATGCTTTGGGATTCTGGCAGGCCGAGGTGTTGGCCCCCCGGTCGTTGCGCGAGGCGGTGGCGGCGCGGCTGGCCGAGAGTCTGTCGCATTACGGGCCGTCGGGTACCACCCCGGGAGGACCGTCGGATCAATCGCCGGTATAGACCGCCTTCATTGACCCCAGGGCCAGCTTGCCCTCCACTTTGAGCGGAATGCGGCGGGAATCGGTACCGATCCAGGCCGAGATGTTGTCGCTGGTCTTCTTGCCCGCTGAGTTGTAGAAGTGAAGCCGCACCTTGAAGGTGCTGTACTCCTTTTTGTTCTGTTTGAGAATCTCCTGTCCCAGGTATTCGATGTGTAGGTATTCGAGGCTCTTCCCCGAAAAGATTTTGGTCTTATAAAGCTGGTTCATGTGCATCGCCCGGAAATCGAAGGCGCGAATGACGTAAAAGACACTGAGCATGTCGTATACGAAGCCGGGTTCGGTGAGGGTGTAATCCTCGACCACATTCCGCTTGGGCCGATAGAGTCGTATCTGGCCGGTAGTCGCCGTGCCGTTGTAAAGGTAGTGCACCTCGTCCTTGCGGTACGTATGGTCCTCGTCGGCCAGTTTGGCATAGTAGATGGGCGTGAGGGCCCGGTTGCGGTGCATGTCGGCCACGAGCGTGTCGCGCACCCGGAATATGTTGTCGGCAAAGGGGAGGGTGCGTGCGGTGAGAATCGAGTGGTAGCTGTTGGGGCGGACGGTCAGTTGCAGGGTGGCGGTAGCCGCCCGTTTCCAGAGGAATCCCAGTTGGTAGATAATGTCGTAGGAGAGCCGTTCGTTCTGTACACCCGGCAGATTTTGAGCCCGTAAAGTCGCCGCCGGGAGCAGGCTCCCGATGAGTAGAGCGACGGCCAGCACCAGGTTGCGCAGGGTCGTTGCGGTAGAAATGAGAGACAAGTGACGCATAGGACCAACTGTTTTTAGCGAAGTCAGAATCTTCGGACTTTCTGTTTGGGTTTGTTTTTCTTGATCTTGTCGGGTTTTTGCTTATCGACCGGCGTTTCATAGATGTCCCAATCCTGCTCAACGTCCCAGTTGGCTTTCAGTTCCAGAGCCTGAGGATAGTACGACACCTCTTCGGGTTGACGTTTCTCGGCATAGTTGCCGGTATCGTATTGGCCGTTCTCGTTGCGGTCGATGTAGAGGCGAGCATAGTAAGTGCCCGGGTTGAGATACATGAACTCAGCCCCGCCGTCGACGACCGGGGCCGACCGGATAGGTTTGTCGTTCGAGTCGAGAATTTCGACGACAGCCGGGCCGGTAGGCCCGGTAATGGCCAGATAGAGGTTGGAGTACTCTTCGAGCGCCTTGACCGTGAACTCCTGGTTATAGTCGTCGGTAAAGAGCCCGTAGATGTTGGTAAAGGCGATGGAGTCCATCGTCACGCGGTAGGTCTCGCCCGGAGCCCATTTGTAGGAGAGCTTGTAGTTGCGCAGGGCCAGGGTGTCTTGCTGGAAGTTGAACAGCGAGTCGGCTATTGGAATCCATAGCGTGTCGCGCTTCTGTTCAAGGTGAATCTTGGAGCGGTCGTAGCTTTGGATAGGTTCGGCAAAGGTGTATTCGAGCGATTTGTAAACGTCGAGTTTCCCGCTCGCCTTGGGTGTCATTTGCAGGAACTTGATTTCGGGAGCCTCGATGGAGTCGGTCTCTTTCTTCTTCTCCTTCTTGGGCGTCGATTTGTTGACACGTTTCCTCATGATAAATTTGAGGGTGTCGTTGTAGGGCGACAGTTGGCGCAGGGAGTCGGTGCGCAGGTATTCGGCGGCAAAGAGCAGCGTGTCCATGTTGTAGATGAGCGAGTCCTTGATCCAGTAGTGCAGGGTGTCGTTGTGGACCGACCGTTCGAGAATCGCCCAGTCGTCGCCCTCGAAGTTGAGCGGTTTCAGCCGGGGCAGCGAATCGGCCGGAGCCTTGAAATAGAGGCTGATTTTGCGGCGGTCGGTGCGCTCCTCCTTGTCGAGGTATTGCGACTGGAATCCCTCGTTGAACGAGGTGAGCAGAATATCGTTGGGATAGAAGTGCGTGTGGTTGTACTCGATGATGGTGTCGATGGTAACGCTGTCTTTCCACAGGGTGTCGACATGCAGTTTGACATCGGCCGTGGGCACCACAATGGAGTCGAAGAAGGCAATCTCCTCCGAGGGGTTGTCAAACCGGTAGTCGCGGTTGAGGTCTTTGAGTGCAAAGAGGCGGTATTTCCCGGGTGCGACGTTGCGAATGGTGAAGTGTCCCCGTTCGTCGGAGCTGGCAATGCGTTCCAGAGGCAACTTCTGGAACGCCGAGTCGTCAAGGTTGCTGTGCAGTCCCACCATCATGCCGGTTACCGGTTCCAGGTCGCTGGCATTGAGTAGGATACCCGATACCTGCAACGTGTCGATTTGGGGCCCTGTCGAGAAGGCATAGGCAAAATTATACAACGGGTTTTTCTCGTTGTTGTCGACAATGGCGTTGGAAAAGTCGATGGTGTAGGTGGTATTGGGCAGCAACGAATCTTTGAGCAGTATGCTCACCTTGCGGCCCGTGGCCCGAATCTCGGGCATATCCTTTTGCGGAGGCGATACGACCACCTTCTCGCCGGGGCTCTCGACCTGAATGATTTCGTCGAATTCGATTTCGACCCGTTGTTTCGACACATTCAGCTCACCGGGAGCCGGGGTACTCTTGACAAACTTGGGGGGAGTTACATCGTAGGGTCCACCGCCGGGCCTCGACATATTGGCGCAGGAGTATATCGACAGCGCCAGAATCAAGGCAGCCGCGAGCCGGTAGGCTATGGTGTTGGAATGGGGTTGTTTCGAGTTCATGATTCCATAATTTCGGGTATAAAGATAGTGCAAACGGCGGTAGAAACCAACAGGTATCGTTCTGCCCGCGTGGCCGCTACGGTCGGGAGCGAAAGAACGGGGCGGTTGCTCGCCCGCGTTACGGCCCGGCCCTTGGCAGGCGCCGTGAACAACTCATGCACCGTTATGCAAAGATACAACAAAAAAATGCGAGAACTTTCGCTTATTTCCTTTAATGCCCTAAAATACCGCTAATAATAAATAAATCGAATAATTTTGGGCATCTGTGAAAAAATAATATATCTTTGCACCTTGATAAAAATACGAAAATCAATTAAAACAAAAAAATAAAGTACTAATCACATGCAAAACAAAGGATTTATTAGAGTCATTGCGGTTTTGCTTACACTTATCTGCTTGTTTTACATTTCGTTTTCGGTTGTAACAGCTATTTACAACAATAAAGCGAAAGAGTATGCAGCCGGCGATGAGGCGAAGTATAAACATTATATCGACTCTATCTCTACGGAAAAGGTGTATTGGTGGTACTACACGTATCAGCAATGCCGTGAAATGGAAATAGGTTTGGGCCTCGACTTGAAAGGCGGTATGAATGTAATGCTGCAAATTTCGGTGGCCGATGTGCTCAAATCGTTGTCGAATAACAACCCCGACCCCAATTTCAATGCGGCTATTGCTGCCGCACAGGCTGCACAAGCCGGGAACAACGACTTTATCGCTTCGTTCTACGACGAATACAGAAAAATCGATCCCAATGTGCGATTGTCGGCTATTTTCAGTACTTTCCAATTAAAAGATAAGATAACGCCCCGTTCGACCAACGAAGAGGTAATTGCCGTTTTGCGCAACGAATTGAACAGCGCGGTAGACAACTCGTATAATGTATTGCGCACGCGTATCGACCGCTTCGGCGTGGTTGCTCCCAATATCCAAAAGTTGGAGAAAGACGGTCTTATCTCGATAGAATTGCCGGGTATCAAAGAGCCCGAACGTGTGAGAAAATTGTTGCAAGGTAGCGCAAACCTCGAGTTTTGGGAAACTTATAAGCTCGACCAGCTCATTGCCAAACTCGATGCTGTAAACAACGCTCTGGCTGCTGCCAATGCCAGCCAGGCTACCGACTCGGTAGCTGCCGAGGCTCCCGTTACCGAACCTGCACCGGCTGCAACCGACACGACGGCTACTGCCGCTGCCGCTACGGGCGACAGCACCGCTCAGTCGCTGAAAGCCAAACTGCAGAAAGAGGAGTCGGATGCCGAAATGATGGCTCGTTTCCGCAAACAGAATCCGTTGCTTTCGCTGATGAACTATACACAAGCCTACGGCGGTTCGCCGGTAATCGGTATTGTGAACAAAAACGATACGGCTGCCGTAAACAGCATGTTGTCGAGCAAGATTGCCCGCGACATCCTGCCCAGCGACCTTATCCTGCGCTGGACGGTGAAACCCATCGACGAGAAACAGACCATGTACCAGCTCATCGCCTTGAAGGCCGGCAAGGGTGGCAAAGCCCCGCTGGGTGGCGATGTGATTACCGACGCTCGTGACGATTTCGACAAACTGCAAGGTTCTGTCGTGAGCATGACCATGAATGCCGAGGGTGCCAAGACGTGGGAGAAACTGACCCGCGACAACATCGGTAACGCCATTGCCATCGTGCTCGATAACCAGGTATATTCGTTCCCCAATGTGAACCAAGCCATCACGGGCGGTAGCTCGCAGATTACCGGCGGATTCTCGCCCGAAGAGGCCAAAGACTTGGCCAATGTGCTCAAATCGGGTAAGATGGCAGCTTCTGTAACGATTGTACAAGAAGACATCATCGGTCCTTCGCTGGGCCAGGAGGCTATTCAAAACGGATTGATTTCGTTCTTGGTCGCTTTGGTGCTGCTGATGGCCTATTTGATTATCATGTACGGCTGGACGCCGGGCCTTATTGCCAGCTTCGGTGTGATATGCAACCTTTTCTTCACTGTGGGTATTCTTGCCTCGCTGCAAGCCGTGCTCACCCTTTCGGGTATTGCCGGTATCGTGTTGTCTTTGGCTATGGCGGTCGATGCCAACGTGCTGATTTTCGAGCGTACCAAAGAAGAATTGCGTGCGGGTAAGAATATGAAATCGGCGGTTGCCGATGGTTACAAGAATGCATTCTCGGCAATCTTCGACTCGAACTTGACCTCTATCATCACGGGTGTGATTCTGCTGATTTATGGAACGGGTCCCATCTTGGGCTTTGCCACAACCTTGATTATCGGTATCGCTACTTCGTTCTTTACGGCTATCTTTATCACCCGTCTCATTTTCGAGGCTGGTCTGAACCGCGGGAAATTCAATAATATGACTTTCACTACGGCTATTTCGCGTAATTTCCTCACCGATACCCACATCAATTTCGTAGGGTTGCGCAAGATAGGTTATATCTGCATTCTGGCCGTAATAGCCGTGTTTGTCGTTTCGTTCTTCACTCGTGGAATGAATCAAGGTATCGATTTCTCGGGAGGCCGTAACTACGTGGTTCGATTTGAGCAACCGGTAAGCCCGCTCGAAATCGAAAATATGCTTGAGCCTTCGTTCGAAGGACATTCGTTGTCGGTAATCACCATCACGAGCAGCAATCAAGTGCGTATCTCGACCAATTACCGTATTGCCGATAACGGCGAGGAGGTTGACCGTGAAATCGAAACAAAACTCTACGAGGGAATGAAGAGCCTGCTGGGCGATACTACCTACGAAGAGTTTTCCGAGAATATGATTCAGAGCCGCCAGAAGGTAGGCCCGACTATTGCCGACGATATTAAGGTGGGAGCCTATTGGGCAGTCTTTTTCTCGTTGATTGCGATGGCTCTGTATATCTTGCTCCGATTCCGCAACATCGCGTTCAGTGCGGGTACGCTGGTTTCGGTAGCCTTTACCACTTTCTCGGTAGTGGGCTTGTACTCGCTGCTTTATGGAGTTTTGCCCTTCTCGATGGAGATCGATCAGAACTTTGTCGCTGCGGTATTGACGGTTATCGGTTACTCGGTGAACGATACGGTGGTAATCTTCGACCGTATTCGCGAGGAAAAAACGCTCTATCCCAAGCGCGATTTGGTAACGTCGATTAATAGCGCCTTGAACAGTACGTTGCCTCGTACAATCAATACGGGACAAAGTACGATTATCGTGCTGCTGTGTATCCTCTTGTTGGGTGCTGAGTCGGTTCGTAGCTTTGCATTTGCCATGCTGTTCGGTGTAATCATCGGTACGTTCTCGACCTTGTTCGTGGCTACGCCCATCGCTTATGAAATCCAACGCCGCAGCATTGCCAAGAAGGCTGCCAAAGAGGCTGCCGCTGCCAAATAAGAGAGGCGTTTCAGATAAGAAAAAAAGGAATCCGAATTTTCGGATTCCTTTTTTTGTCTCCCTGCCGGCAAGGCGTTCTTCGTGGAGGGAGCCTTGGCTTGGTCGTCACGACAAAAAGGGCTGAACCGATATACCGGTTCAGCCCTTTTTGTACCCCCGCCGAGAATCGAACTCGGATTTAAAGTTTAGGAAACTTCCGTTCTATCCATTGAACTACAAGGGCGTTCAGCCGACAAAAGTAGTACAAATATTTGTATTCGTCAACCCCTGGCGCGAGATTAGTCGAAGAGGGCTTTCAATATTTCGGGCGAGCGCAGTTCGCCGATGCCGGGCTGGTGCAGGCGGTAGTAGGTGAGTATGCGGTCGAGCACGGCGTTGCGTTCGCCCCGGTTGAAGCGGAAGTAGCGCAGGTTGTTGAAATCCATGCGGGTGAGCTGGGCGAAGATTTCGGCTTCGCGCGGAGCGAGTACATAGGCATGCAGCGGACGGGTCGAGGTGAATATCCCGTTGAGCATGTCGAAGCAGTAGCCCGGGCGGTAACTCTCCATGTTGGGACTGAACCCCAGGAAACTGCACAGTTGCAGCAGGAAGCAGAGGTGAAAGTTGGCCTTCCCCTCGTCGATGAGGTTGAGTACCTGAATGGCCTGCGCCACAAAGGCGAAGAGCTGCGGGTTGGGTTCGGGCTCTTTGAGTGTCTGTCCCAGCATCTCGGCCAGGAACAGCGTCTCTGCATTCTTCACCGGGTCGGTATAGATGTTTTGCAGGGGGAGCACGGTGCGGGCCTCGACAATCTTCTGAATCTCGCGGGTGTTGCGGTAGTCGATATCGAGTTCCAAAATCGAGAAGGGCATGAAGAGCGGACGGTACATGCGAGCCTTCCTACCGTTTCCCTGAGGAAACAGGAAAGAGGTGCGCCCATACTCGCGGGTGTAGAGGTGTGCCACGGCCACCTTGTCGTTATGGGGAATGAGGTGCAAGACGATACCTAATGTCTTTTGAAGCATCGAAGCGTAAAGTTTTCCTGCAAAAATAGCTTTTTTCAGGTAAAGTAGATAGCCCCAAACCTCAGGTTTTTCCCACAGTTTTTGTAGCAAAATGATAAAAGAGCCTCACAGCAAAGGGGGCTCTGGAATAAGGGCTTATATTTGTAACGAAAACGTAAAAAGATGGTATGGAACGGTTGGAAGTTTTTGATTGCTCGAATGTGCTTATTGCGAGTTATTTTACCGATGACCGCGGTTGTGCCCATGAAAACCGGGATCACACACTCATCTATCTGTGCTCGGGTGAGTTGGAGATCGAGGAGCGGGGCCGACGTACCGTGCTGCATGCCGGCGATTGCGCCTTTATGCGTCGCGATAACCGCATGTGGCTGCAAAAGCGCATCGTAGGTGACGAGCCTTATCACTCGATTACCTTGAAATTCTCGAAGGCCTTTCTCAGGGAGTTTTACCAGCAGCGGTTAGACCCCAAGGAGATTCCCGCCGAGAGTCGCCAGGAGAAGACAAGTCTGTGGTTGTTGCCACGCGATCGGGCCGATGTGCGCTCGCTGTTCGAGTCGGTTATCCCCTATTTTGAAGCGGAGGAGAAACCCTCGGAGGAGATTCTGAAACTGAAAATGATCGAGGGTGTGTATGTACTGCTGCACACCGACAGCAGTCTGTATGCCACGCTGTTCGATTTTGTCGAGCCGTGGAAAATCGATATCCTCGATTATCTGAACGAAAACTACATGTTTGACCTTTCGTTGAGCGAGATTGCCAGCTACACGGGGCGCAGCCTGGCTACCTTCAAGCGCGATTTTGCCAAGGTGAGCGATCTCACTCCACAAAAGTGGATTATCCGTCGGCGGCTGGCCGCCGCCCACGACCTGATTCAGGGCGGGAACCATCGCATTACCGACGTCTGCTACGAGGTGGGCTTCAAGAATCTGGCCCACTTTTCCAGAGCCTATAAAGAGGTTTACGGAGTCCCACCATCGGCAAAGTGAGCTTCTCAGTCAAATAGATTGAGCCTTGCAACAAACCCGCTGCAAGGCTCGATTTTTATCTTTGCATAACACCAAATCAAAGTTATTATGGAAACGATGCAAGGAAAAGTAGTGTTGGTTACCGAGGCGTTTGCCTGTGCGGGAGCTGTTGTAGTCATGGTCGATATTCACGAGCCAGTTGACCAGGCTGCCCGGTTGGTTCAGGCTGGTTATGCGGCCGTGCCCTATTGCTGTGATGTTTCAGATACTCGTGCAGTAGAGGCGATGGTCGAGTGGATTGTGGCTACCTATGGCCGACTCGATGCGGCACATAACAATGCCGGGATACAGACTCCGCAACGGCCCATGGCCGAGATTACCGACGAGGAGTTTGACCGCACGGTGGCCGTCGATTTGAAAGGTGTGTGGAACTGTATGCGTTATGAGATACGCCAGATGCTCAAACAAGGAGGTGGTGCGATTGTCAACACCTCGTCGCAAGGTGGTGTCACGGGATTTCCCGGACAGGCGGCCTATATTGCCTGCAAACATGCAGTGATAGGTCTCACCCGTACGGCGGCCATCGACTATGTTGCCCGGGGGATACGCATCAATGCCGTGTGTCCCGGTGTCATCAGAACCCCTATGGCCGACGAGCTGTTGCGCCGGAATCCCGCTTTGGAGCAAGAACTGGTACGCGACATTCCGGCCGGCCGCATGGGGCGCCCCGAGGAGATAGCCCATGCCGTGCTGTGGCTCTGTTCCAGTGAAGCCAGTTTTGTCGACGGGCATGCGTTGCTGGTCGACGGTGCATTTTCGATTCATTAAGAGAGAGGCTGTGATGAAAAACGAGAATCGGAATCAATCGTTGAGTCGCCGTCGCTTTTTCAAGCAGGCAGCTGTGGCAGGGGCAGCATTGGCTCTACCCTCGGGGCTGAATCGTGTGTGGGGAGGCAATACTCCGGCAGCAAGCAAGTCGACCGGCAACCAGACTCCGGCAGCCCGGGGTGTCGTCATAACGGCCCGACGGGTGTTAGGTAGCGGGGCGGCCGCCATGGAGGTTTCGGCCCTTGGATTCGGGGTGATGGGTATGACCTACAATCGCAGCCAACACCCCGGGAAGCGCGAGTGTATTGCCCTGTTGCACGAGGCGGTCGAGCGCGGGGTTACCCTCTTCGATACCGCAATTATTTACGGGCCGTGGAGCAACGAGCGGTTGGCCGGTGAGGCTCTCTCGGCATTCGGCGACCGCATCTGTGTCACGACCAAGTTTGGTCACGAAGTTGTCGACGGTCGGGCAACCGGCCGGCAAGACAGCCGGCCGGCTACGATTCGCCGCTATTGCGAAGAGTCGTTACGTCGGTTACGCATCGACGCGATACCCCTCTTCTATCAACATCGATTTGACCCGCAAGTACCTGTTGAAGAGGTGGCGGGGACACTCGGCGATTTGATTCGTGAGGGAAAAGTGCTTCGGTGGGGTTTGTGTGAAGTGAGCGCCGAGACCATTCGCAAGGCACATGCCGTGCAGCCGCTCACTGCCGTGCAGAGCGAATATCACCTCATGCACCGGGCTGTCGAGGAGAACGGGGTGTTGGATACTTGCGGCGAACTGGGTATCGGGTTTGTACCTTACAGCCCCATGAACCGGGGATTTTTGGGAGGTTGCATCAACGAGTATACCGTTTTCGATGAGCATAATGACAATAGACCAACGCTCCCCCGTTTTCAGCCCGAAGCAATTCGGGCCAATCTGCGCATTGTAAATGTGTTGCAGGAGTTCGGCCGCACCCGCGGCATGACCTCGGCGCAGGTGGCGCTGGGGTGGCTGTTGCACCAGGCACCATGGATAGTCCCGATACCGGGCACTACGAAGCTGTCGCACCTCGAAGAGAACCTGCGTACGTTGGATTTTTCACTCCCGGCGGCCGACTGGCAGGCTCTCGAAGCAGCCGTGGCGGCAATCCCTGTGGTGGGTGACCGCTACAATGCCGAGCAGCAAAGGCAAGTCGGTTTTTGAGGTCGCTGGCAGCAGCCTACCTGCTTAACGGCTCCTCGTTTTGTAGTTACCTCTTGTCCTGGGCATGACCGGTCGGGGATATGTTCCCGGGGCAGAGGTTACTCGAAATAAGGCTCAGAAAGGGGTAAATGAAAGATTTTTAGGGAAAAATTTTGCCAATTCAAAAAACCGCTCTATATTTGCACTCGCATTTGGAAAGGGCGCCTTACTTTATACATCTAAGGCGCATTTTTATCAAGGGCCCATTCGTCTATCGGCTAGGACGCAAGATTTTCATTCTTGAAAGAGGAGTTCGATTCTCCTATGGGCTACGAATTAAAAATAAAATAATTAGGAGACTATTGAGATGGCAAATCATAAATCGTCGGAAAAAAGAATCAGACAAACACAAGTGAGAAATTTGCGTAACCGTTACTACGCAAAAACTGCTCGTAACGCCGTTCGTAAATTGCGCGCTACTACTGTGAAAGAAGAGGCCGCCGCTTTGTATGTAAAAGTGAGCTCGATGTTGGACAAGCTGGCTAAGAAAAACGTGATCCACAAAAACAAAGCTGCCAACTTGAAATCGAAGCTGGCTCTTCACGTCAACAAACTGTAATTTCGTAGAGATTGAAATATCGGCAGGGGTGTGAAAAACGCTCCGTCGGTCACAGGTATGGCCCATTCGTCTATCGGCTAGG
>JFBN01307282.1_pt1 | contig 131303 bp, 151 predicted proteins | sample 768741 | NCBI WGS metagenome assembly JFBN01 (sample SAMN01983846, study PRJNA193217) | chicken gut metagenome | biome: terrestrial biome; isolation source: ceca of Broiler chicken | host: Gallus gallus | place: United Kingdom: England | collected 2010-09-07
GAACACTCACTCTTAAAGTGAGAGTATAGAGAAATTAGGAAAGTGAGTTTTGCAGTGCAAAATCATAAAAGGGTGAAAGTGTATAGGGGGTCCCTAGATTTTCACCTTGTCCTTTTTGGTTTAGGGTGATGATTAAGAATTTTTCGCAATATTCCCTTTCTTTGATGATTTTGTGGAGCTTTTGTTCGAGGGAATGTTGCTGAATGAAAGGCAAACATAGAATCCCCAAAGAAACTTGGGGCAAATAAAAATCAAGCTTATCGGTAAAAAAAATGTCTTGTTTGAAATGGTAAAGCAATTCTAAAAATACCATATTTTCAAAGAGGGAAGAAAAATTTTTGTCATAACTTACCGCATTTTTAAGTGTAAAATCATAAAAATAAAGTTTTTTGGGAGAGAGATTGTGTTCAAACTTTTCAAGCCAAAAAAGTATTTTGCTATCTTGTAAAAATTTTGCATATTCGTAGAATCTATCTTTTGAGATTTTGCCTTCCTTTTTTAGCTTTGTGTATATTTGGTGCAATGAAACTTTAAGCCCTAGATTTTGAGCGAGATTTTTGAGAATCCAAAAATGAATATTGTCATTGGCTAGAAATTTGAGAAATTCTCCCTTTTTGTAATCATTGAGCGATTCTGCTTCAAAAAGATTCCCATATTTGAGATAATTATTAAAAGAGTCTTGAATATTTGGCTTGTGGATTTGTTGGTATTCATAAAAAGTAATGGGGGGAAGTTCAAAGATTGAATAATTTGTAATTTGGTGTGGAATATCGCTAATTAGCGTAATTTTGGGTAGGTTTGGGAGTTTGAAAGAGGGCATATAAGAATCAACAATCAAAATTTCTACTTTTTCTTTTTGACAAAAAGACTCTAAATCATCGAAATCTTTATTTGGATTGATTTTAGAATCTTTTAGATTGATATACATTTTTTTGAGATTTTTAAATTCGGCTTGTTGGTAGTATTGTAAAACAAAATTTGTTTTGCCGATGTTTTTTGCGCCATAAATAAGGTTTAAATCTTTGAGCTTTATATCTACTTTTCTATGGATTTTAGCAATATTTTTGGGATAAGATTCTAAGATTTTTTCTAAAACCATAAAAATTTCCTTGATATTTTGTAGGATTTGAATGATGAAATTTTATAACTTTCCTTTTTAAAAGGAAATAAATTGCAAAAATTCATTGTAAAGTATTATCAAAATAAAAACTTTTGAAGTATAATTTCGACTTCCAAAAATATTACATTGGCTAGCCAATGAGTTCTTTGAAGGAAAAATTATGGAAAAAATTAGACTTAAGTTAAAAGCGTATGATCACCGCGTTCTTGATAGGTCAGTTGTTTCAATCGTGGAAGCTGTAAAAAGAACAGGTGCAGAGATTCGTGGTCCTATTCCACTTCCAACTAAAAAAAGACGATATACAGTCTTAAAATCTCCTCATATCAATAAAGATTCAAGAGAACAATTTGAAATTCGTGTTCATTGTAGAGTTATTGATATTGTTTCGGCAACTCCAGAAACAGTGGATAGTTTGACAAAATTAGATATGGCACCAGAAGTGGATGTAGAAGTCCGCTCAATGGGTAAATAAGGGGTATAAATGGAATTTTTAGTAGAAAAAATCGGAATGAGTAGAACCGTTGCTAAACCAAGCATACCTGTAACATTATTAAAAGTTAAAAATGCAAAAGTTTGTGAAGTTTTAGAGGGTGGAAAAGCTCTAGTGGCTTATCACCAAGGAAAGTCAATTAATAAATCTATTGCAGGGCAACAAAAAAAGTATAATCTTGATAAAGAATACAATAAGTTTGCTACACTTGAAGTAAATAATACAGAAGCAGGCGATTTGGATTTATCAGTATTAGAAAATGCAAAAAGAGCAAAAGTTTCTTTTAATACAAAAGGTAGAGGCTTTAGCGGTGTTATGAAAAGATGGAATTTCCAAGGTGGTCCGGGTGCACATGGTAGTAGATTCCACAGAGCACCGGGTTCTATCGGAAATCGTGAGTGGCCAGGTCGTGTTCAGCCGGGTAAAAAAATGGCAGGACATTATGGGAATGAGAAAGTAACTGTTCAAAATGAAATCATCTCTTTTGATAAAGAGCATGGTGTGCTTGTATTGAAAGGTTCTGTTCCCGGATTTAATGGTGCATTTGGTAAGTTAAAGGTTGTAAAATGAGTAAAGCAATTATTTTAGATAAAGAATTGAAAAAGAGCGGTGAAGCACAATTGCCCGAAAGCTATAAAAGTATCAATTCACATAATCTCTATCTTTATATCAAATCATTCTTAGCTTCTATGCGTGCAAATAACGCAATGGCAAAAACTCGTGGTAGAGTTAGCGGAGGAGGCAAGAAGCCTTGGAGTCAAAAAGGTGGCGGTAGAGCAAGAGCGGGTAGTATCACTTCTCCGGTATTTGTTGGTGGGGGTGTTTCTCATGGTCCTAGCAATAATAGAAACTACAATTTAAAAGTAAATAAAAAGCAAAAAAAACTTGCTTTGCAATATGCTTTACAAGAAAAAGCGGACAATGGTAGTTTGTTTATTGTAGATAAAATCCAAATACCAAGTGGCAAAACAAAAGATGCTTATACAATGTTTAAAACATTAAATCAAAGAAATATTTTATTTGTTTCTGAAATGTTTGATGAGAAAACTTATTTTGCATTTAGAAATCTTAAAGAATGCTATTTGATTGATGGAGCTGAATTAAATGCTTATTTGGCAGCTACATTTAGAGCTGTTGTGATTGAAAAAGCACTTTTTGAAGCTATCACGAAAGAAGGTTAAAATGGCGAGTATTACAGATATTAAAACAATTATGTATACAGAGAAATCTTTAAAATTACAAGAGCAAAATGTGCTTGTAGTGCAAACTTCTCCAAAATTGAGCAAAACACAATTAAAAGAAGTTTTTAAAGAGTATTTTGGTGTAACTCCACTTTCAATCAATTCTTTACGACAAGAAGGAAAAGTGAAAAGATTCCGTGGCGTTATTGGTAAAAGAAATGACTTCAAGAAGTTTTTTGTGAAACTTCCAGAAGGTGCAAAAATTGAATCATTGGCAGTTTAAGGGGTAAATAATGGCAATTAAAACTTATAAACCATACACTCCAAGTAGAAGATTTATGAGCAATCTAAGCTCAGAAAATATTACTGCTAAAGCTAGTGTAAGAAAATTGTTAGTAAAACTACCTGTTCATGCAGGTCGCAATAATAATGGTAGAATCACAAGCAGACACAAAGAAGGTGGTGCTAAAAAACTTTATAGAATTATTGATTTTAAGCGTAATAAATTTAATATCGAAGGTAAAGTTAGCACAATTGAATATGATCCATATAGAAATTGTAGAATAGCGTTAGTTACCTATAAAGATGGGGATAAAAGATATATTATTCAGCCAAGTGGTTTGAAAGTAGGTGATATAGTGCTTTCAGCAGAAGGTGGATTGGATATTCGTTTGGGTTATGCAATGAAGCTTAAAAATATTCCTATTGGAACAGTGGTGCATAATATTGAAATGTATCCAGGTCGTGGCGGGCAACTTGCAAGAAGTGCAGGAGCAAGCGCACAACTTATGGGAAGAGAAGGCAAATATTCAATTATTAGAATGCCAAGTGGAGAAATGCGATATATTTTAGGCGAATGTATGGCGACTATCGGAACTGTTGGTAATGAAGATTTTGCTAATATTAATATCGGTAAAGCAGGTCGCAATAGACATTTGGGTATTCGTCCTCAAACAAGAGGTTCAGCGATGAACCCAGTAGATCACCCACATGGTGGTGGTGAAGGTAAAACCGGTTCTAGTGGGCATCCTGTATCTCCATGGGGTATGCCAGCAAAAGGTTATAAAACAAGAAGAAAGAAAGCAAGCGATAAGCTTATTATTTCAAGAAGAAAAAAATAAGGAAAGTAAATGGCTAGATCGATAAAAAAAGGTCCTTTTGTTGATGAACATTTGATGAAAAAAGTCATCAAAGCAAAAGAGACAAAAGACAATAAACCAATTAAAACATGGTCCCGTAGAAGCACAATTATTCCTGAGATGATTGGATTTACTTTTAATGTGCATAATGGTAGAGCTTTCGTTCCTGTTTATGTAACAGAAAACCATGTTGGCTATAAGTTGGGTGAGTTTGCACCTACAAGAACCTTCAAAGGGCACAAAGGAAGTGTCCAAAAGAAAATCGGTAAGTAAGGAGTGAAAAATGAGTAAAGCATTATTACGATACATTCGCCTTTCGCCGACTAAAGCAAGATTGATTGCAAGAGAGGTTCAAGGAATGAATGCTGAATTAGCGATTGCGTCTTTGGAGTTTATGCCAAATAAAGCTGCAAAGATTATTTCTAAAGTGATTGCATCAGCAGTTGCAAATGGGGGTTATGAGGCTGAAAATGTTGTTGTTTCATCTTGCAGAGTAGATGCAGGTCCTGTGCTTAGACGTTTTACACCACGAGCAAGAGGTAGAGCAACTCCAGTAAGAAAACCTACTTCACATATTTTTGTAGAAGTAGCACAAAAAAGTAAGGATAAGTAATGGGTCAAAAAGTTAATCCTATTGGTCTAAGACTTGGTATAAATAGAAATTGGGAATCAAGATGGTTTCCTGCATTTACAACTGCACCACAAAATATTGCAGAAGATTACAAAATTAGAAAGTTTTTGAAAAAAGAGCTTTATTATGCAGGTGTAAGTGATATTTTGATTGAAAGAACAGCAAGGAAAGTTAGAGTTACTGTTGTCGCAGCAAGACCGGGTATTATTATCGGTAAAAAAGGTGCGGATGTTGAGAAGCTAAAAGAATCTCTTAAGAAAATTGTGAATAAAGATATTTTCTTAAATATTAAAGAGGTTAAAAAACCTCAAAGCAATGCTCAACTCTCCGCTGAAAGTGTTGCAACTCAGCTTGAAAGACGCGTAGCATTCCGCCGTGCAATGAAAAAAGTTATGCAAGGCGCTATGAAATCTGGTGCAAAAGGTATTAAGGTTAAAGTTTCTGGGCGTTTAGCAGGTGCTGAAATGGCAAGAACTGAATGGTATATGGAAGGTAGAATACCTCTTCATACATTAAGAGCTAAAATTGATTATGGTTTTGCAGAAGCTTTAACAACTTATGGAAACATTGGTGTAAAAGTTTGGATTTTTAAAGGTGAAGTTCTCCAAAAGGGAATCCAAGCTGAAAAGCAGCAAGAAGAGGGCGAAGCAAAAACAAATCGTCCAACTAGAAAGAGAAGGGGGCAATAACTATGCTAATGCCAAAGAAAACAAAATATAGAAAACAAATGAAGGGAAGAAATAGAGGAAAAGCATTCCGTGGAACTTCTCTTGCATTTGGTGAATTTGGAATCAAAGCAATTGAGCATGGAAGAATTGATTCAAGACAAATCGAAGCAGCGCGTATTGCGATGACTCGTGCGACAAAAAGAACCGGTATGGTTTGGATTAGAGTATTCCCTGATAAACCTCTTACTGCAAAACCTCTTGAAACTCGTATGGGTAAAGGTAAAGGTGCAGTAGAGAAATGGGTTATGAATATTAAGCCCGGTAGAATCATCTATGAAATGGGTAGTGTTGATGAAGCATTAGCAAGAAGCGCATTAGCACTTGCACAGAGCAAACTCCCTTTTAAAACAAAAATTGTAACAAGAGAGGGTGAGAATGAAATATACTGAAATTAATGAAAAAAATACTCAAGAGTTAAAAGAACTCTTAAAAGAAAAAGAAACTGCGTTGTTTGAATTGAATTTGAAACTTAGAACAATGCAACAAACTAATACAAGCGAAATAAGAGCAACAAGAAAAGATATTGCAAGAATCAAAACTGCTCTTAATGCAAAAGGGAGGGCTGAATAATGAGTAGTGTTCAACCACATAAAAGAATTATCTCTGGAAAAGTTGTTACAAAAGCTGGAGATAAAAGCGTAACAATTTTAGTTGAAAGACGCGTTATCCATCCAAAGTATAGAAAAATTGTAAAAAGATTCAAAAAATACATTATACATGATGAAAATAATAGCGTAAAAGTAGGAGATGTGATTGAGGCAATTGAGTGCAAGCCAATCTCAAAAAGAAAAGCCTTTACACTCCACAAAGTAGTATCTGTGGGAGTTGAATTATGATTCAAAGTTTTACAAGATTGAATGTTGCTGATAATAGTGGTGCAAAAGAAATAATGTGCATTAAGGTTTTAGGTGGAAGTAAAAGACGCTACGCAACTGTGGGCGATGTGATTGTAGCTTCTGTCAAAAAAGCTCTTCCTAGTGGAAAAGTAAAAAAAGGTCAAGTAGTAAAAGCTGTAGTAGTAAGAACAAAAAAAGAGATTCATCGTGAAGATGGTGCTTTGATTCGTTTTGATGATAATGCAGCAGTGATCTTAGATAGCAAGAAAGAACCTATCGGGACACGTATTTTTGGTCCTGTTGGTAGAGAAATTCGTTATGCTAATTTTATGAAAATCGTATCATTAGCACCGGAGGTGTTGTAATGACTAAATTTAAAATTAAAAAAGGTGATATGGTAGAAGTTATCACGGGTGATGATAAAGGCAAAAAAGCAAAGGTTTTGCAAGTATTGCCTAAGAAATCTCAAGTGATTGTAGAAGGTTGTAAAATGGCTAAAAAAGCAGTAAAACCAAGTGAAAAAAATCCAAAAGGTGGTTTTATTAGCAAAGAAATGCCTATTCATATTTCAAATGTTAAAAAAGCGGAGGATTAATCTATGTATCAATTAAAAGCCGCATATAAAAATGAAATTAGGGCAAAACTTGCAGAGGAATTAGGTATCAAAAATCCTATGCTTTTGCCAAAGTTGGAAAAAATTGTGATTAGTGTTGGTGCAGGTATGCATGCAAAAGATACTAAAATTATGCAAAATATTGCAGATACAATTTCTTTGATTGCTGGACAAAAATCAGTGATTACAAGTGCGAAAAAGTCAGTTGCTGGTTTTAAAATGCGTGAGGGAATGCCAATGGGTGTTAAGGTTACCCTAAGAGGAAACCAAATGTATAACTTTTTGGAAAAACTCATTGTGATTGCATTGCCAAGAGTAAAAGACTTTAGAGGGATTCCACGCAATGGTTTTGATGGGAGAGGAAATTATAGCTTTGGTGTAAATGAGCAATTAATTTTCCCAGAAGTTGTGTATGATGATATTATGGTAAGTCATGGTATGAATATCACTTTTGTTACTTCAGCAAAAACTGATAAAGAGGCATTGAAGCTCTTAGAACTTTTTGGCTTACCTTTTGCAAAAGGAAGAACAAATGGCTAAAAAATCTATGATTGCAAAGGCTAATAGAAAGCCTAAATTTAAAGTAAGAGCTTATACAAGATGTTCAATTTGTGGGAGACCACATTCTGTTTATAGGGATTTTGGTATTTGCCGTGTTTGCCTCCGTAAAATGGGAAATGAAGGCTTGATACCGGGACTTAGAAAAGCAAGCTGGTAAGGGGAAAAAATGGTAAATGATATTATTGCAGATTCATTGACAAGAATTAGAAATGCAAGTATGAGGAGATTAGATACTACAACTTTATACTATGCTAAAATTGTAGTTTCTATTTTAGAAGTTTTTCAAGCAAAAGGTTTCATTGAAGGCTATAAAGTCATTGAAAAAGACAAAAAACAATTCATTAATGTTGTTTTGAAATACGATGAAAAGGGTCGTTCAGTTATCAATGAGATTGCAAGGATTTCTAAACCCGGAAGACGCGTTTATAAGGCTAGAAATGAATTAAAACGCTTCAAAAATGGATATGGAACTATTGTTGTAAGCACAAGCAAAGGCGTGATTGCTAATGATGATGCTTATAAGGCAAATGTAGGCGGGGAAGCCCTCTGCAGTATTTGGTAGGAGTATAATAATGTCAAGAGTTGGTAAAAAACCTATTAGCATTCCAAGTAGTGTTCAAGTAAGCATTGAAGGGAGCAAAATAGTTTTTAAGGGTGGAAAAATTACAAAAGAATTAGAAACTTATGGGCGTGTTGGAATTGATTTTAAAGACAACGAATTAAGTTTTTCTTTGAGTGGAGATAATGCACAAGCTAGAGCTTATTGGGGAACTTATAGAGCTTTAGCAAATAATATTGTTGTGGGATTAACAGAAGGTTTCACAAAGCAATTAGAGATTAATGGTGTTGGTTATAAAGCAGCAGTAAAAGGCAAAGTTTTAGAGCTTGCACTTGGATTCTCTCACCCTATTAACTATGACATTCCAGAGGGTATTGAGATTGCAGTAGATAAGAATCTCGTGATTATTAAAGGTGCTGATAAACAACAAGTTGGGCAAATTGCAGCAGAAATTAGGGAGTTTAGACCACCTGAACCTTATAAGGGTAAGGGTGTGAAATATGTTGATGAACGCATTATCCGCAAAGCTGGAAAAACTTCTAAAAAATAAGGATTAAGCAATGACAGATAAAATTATTAGAAGAAAAAGAAGCTTGAGAATTAAAAGAAAGCTAAGAATCCGTGCAAGAGTTTTTGGAGATGCGACAACTCCAAGATTGAGTATTTTTCGCTCAAATAGATATTTCTATGCACAAGTTATTGATGATGTAAAAGGTATTACTTTAGCTAGTGTCGATGGCAAAAAAATGGGATTAAAAAATAATAAAGAAGATGTTAAGAAAATCGCATCTACTTTGGCTCAATCACTTAAAAAAATCAATGTAGAAAAAGTTATTTTTGATAGAAATGGATATTTGTATCACGGCGTTGTTGCAAGTTTTGCTGACTCTCTACGCGAGAATGGAATTAGTCTATAGGGGATAATATGGAAATCAATAGAGAAGATTTTAAAGAAGTCGTTGTAAATATTGGGCGTGTAACAAAGGTAGTAAAAGGTGGGCGTAGATTCCGCTTTAATGCCTTGGTGGTAATTGGCAATAAAGAAGGCTTGGTAGGATTTGGACTTGGAAAAGCTAAAGAGGTGCCAGATGCAGTTAAAAAAGCGATTGATGATGCCTTTAAAAATATTGTAAAAGTTAATATTAAAGGCACAACAATTGCTCATGATGTTCAACAAAAATATAATTCTAGTATTATTTTGTTGAAGCCTGCAAGTGAGGGAACAGGTGTAATTGCTGGTGGTTCTGTGCGTCCGGTTTTGGAAATGGCAGGTATCAAAGATATTTTGACAAAGTCATTGGGTTCTAACAATCCATATAATGTAGTAAGAGCCACAATTGATGCACTTTCTAAAGTAAAGGCATAAGGAGATTTTATGGCATTAGAAAATTTAGTACCCGCAAAAGGTAGTGTAAAAAAAATTAAAAGAGTAGGACGAGGTCAAGGAAGTGGTATGGGTAAAACTTCCACAAGAGGTGGAAAGGGACAAACCGCAAGAACTGGTTCTAAGCAAAAAAGAGGATTTGAAGGTGGGCAACAGCCTTTGCAAAGACGATTGCCTAAAGTTGGTTTTACAAGTAGAGTGGTAAAACCATATGTGATTAATGTGGAATTGATTAAAACAGTTTCTGCATTAGAAGAAATCACTTTTGAAAGTATTAGAAGTGTGCATAAATTTCCTGCTTATACAACCAAAATTAAGCTTATTGGCGGAAGTGCAAAGAATCTTGTAGCTAAAATCAAAGATGAAAGAATCACAACAAGTGGAACAAAATAATGAATAAGGCTATCGTCAATAAAATTCTCATTACACTAGGCTTTCTTTTAGCCTATCGTGTGTTGGCGTATATTCCGGTTCCCGGAGTAGATACAGCTGTCATTAAAACTTTTTTTGATAATAATGCTTCAAATGCTTTAGGGCTATTTAATATGTTTAGCGGAAATGCTGTGGAGCGTTTAAGTATCATTTCTCTAGGTATTATGCCTTATATTACAGCTTCTATTATTATGGAGCTTTTAGCGGCTACTTTTCCAAATTTGGCAAAAATGAAAAAAGAGCGTGATGGAATGCAAAAATATATGCAAATTATCCGTTATAGCACTGTGGTAATCACTTTGATTCAAGCTGTAGGTGTTTCTATTGGGTTAAAAAGCCTTGGGACAGGTGCTAATGGTGCTATTATGATAGATATGAATATTTTTATTGCAATTTCAGCATTTTCTATGCTTTGTGGAACTATGCTGCTAATGTGGATTGGTGAGCAAATTACACAACGAGGCGTTGGAAATGGTATTAGTTTAATTATCTTTGCTGGTATTGTATCGGGTATTCCAAGTGCAATTGCAGGAACTTTCAATTTGGTGAATACAAATCAAATTAGTTGGTTGGTTTTATTGTTTATTGCTGCAATTATTATCATTACCGTTGCTTGTATTATTTTTGTTGAGCTTGGTGAAAGAAGGATACCTATTTCTTATTCAAGAAAAGTGGTAATGCAAAACCAAGATAAGAGAATTATGAACTATATTCCAATCAAAATGAATCTTAGTGGAGTAATCCCTCCGATTTTTGCTTCTGCTATTTTAATGTTTCCAAGCACAATTTTGCAAGCTTCTTCCAATAGCGTTATTATGCAAATTGCAGATTATCTTAATCCAAATGGATATTTGTATAATGTTTTAATGTTTTTATTTGTTATATTTTTTGCTTATTTTTATGCTTCTATTGTTTTTAATGCAAAAGATATTTCCGAAAATCTTAAGCGTCAAGGTGGATTTATACCGGGTATTCGTCCCGGAGAGGGAACGGCGAATTTTCTAACAGAAGTTGCTAATAAATTAACACTTTGGGGATCTTTGTATCTAGCATTAATTGCGACTTTGCCATGGGTTTTGGTAAAAGCTTCAGGGGTTCCATTTTATTTTGGTGGAACGGCTGTGTTAATTGTTGTGCAGGTTGCTGTAGATACAATGCGTAAAATTGAAGCACAAATTTATATGAATAAATATAAAACATTGAGTGCAGTGGGTCTATAATGTCAATTGCCATTAGGAAACCCGCAGAAATAGAATCCCTAAGGAAAGCCAATAGGATTGTTGCTAAGACTTTGAACCATCTAAAGGCTAATATTAAGCCGGGTCTTACACTAAAAGAAGTTGATAAAATGGGAGAGGATTTTATCCTTTCTCAAGGGGGAATACCTGCCTTTAAAGGTTTATATGGATTTAGTGGCTCTGTTTGCGTTTCTGTTAATGAAGTCATTATCCATGGAATCCCTACGGATTACGCTTTGAAAGAAGGGGATATTGTAGGGCTTGATTTGGGTGTGAATCTTAATGGTTGGTATGGAGATAGTGCCATCACTTGTGGGGTTGGTAATATTTCACAAGAGAATCAAAGATTAATTGCTTGTGCTAAAGATTCACTTCATTTCGCAATTTCTCAAATTAAAGTAGGTATGCACTTTAAAGAATTGAGTTATTTAATAGAGCAATTTATTTTGGATTATGGGTATGTGCCTTTGCGTGGTTTTTGCGGTCATGGAATCGGCAAAAAACCTCATGAAGAACCAGAAATCCCAAACTATTTAGAGGGTAATAATCCTAAGCAGGGCTATAAAATCAAGGAAGGTATGGTTTTTTGTATTGAGCCGATGATTTGTCAAAAAAGTGGAGAACCAAAAATATTAGAAGATGATTGGAGTGTAGTTTCAGTAGATGGGCTAAATGGTAGTCATTATGAACATACAGTGGCAATTATCAATGGCAAAGCAGAAATTTTATCAAAGGAATAGTTAAATGGCAAAAGATGATGTGATTGAGATTGATGGAATTGTCAAAGAAGCATTACCAAATGCAACTTTTCGCGTTGAATTGGAAAATGGGCATATTATTTTGTGCCATATTGCAGGAAGAATGCGAATGAATTACATTAAGATTTTGCAAGGGGATAAAGTAAAAATAGAACTCACTCCTTATAGTTTGGATAAAGGTAGAATTACTTTTAGATATAAGTAGTTTTTAATGAGTTTTTTTATACAATATGCCCTTTATTGCAAAAATTGCATAGTCGTTTAGGTGATGAATAAGCCTTGGGAGGACTATAAACTCAATGTCTAATAGTTTTATTAGGAAGCAATGAAATTCAATTTTGGTTTTTATTGCAATTCAAAAAGGTGATAGTTTTAGAGTGATTCTAAAAATTATGTAAAAAGTATTTGAATTTTCAAATATTAAAGTTAGGAGTAAGCTATGAAAGTCAGACCTTCTGTAAAGAAAATGTGTGACAAATGCAAGGTTATTAAGAGAAAAGGCGTGATTCGAGTGATTTGCGAGAATCCAAAACATAAACAAAGACAAGGATAAAGGAAAAATAATGGCGAGAATTGCTGGTGTTGATTTACCCAAAAAAAAGAGAATTGAATATGCTTTAACTTATATTTATGGTATTGGTTTAAAAGCATCAAGAGATATTTTAAATGCTGTAAATATCTCTTATGACAAAAGGGTTCAAGACCTTGGTGAAGATGAAGTTTCTGCTATTGCTAAAGAAATTCAAGCTCATCATATCGTAGAGGGTGATTTGCGCAAAAAAGTTACAATGGACATTAAAGCACTTATGGATTTAGGTAACTATCGTGGATTACGACATAGAAAAGGCTTACCTGTTCGCGGACAAACAACAAAAAATAATGCAAGAACGCGAAAAGGCAAAAGAAAAACCGTTGGTAGTGCATCAAAATAAGGGGTGAATAATGGCTAAAAGAAATGTAACAAAAAAAAGGGTTGTCAAAAAGAATATTGCAAGAGGTATTATTCATATCTCAGCTGCTTTTAACAATACAAGCGTAACTATCACAGATGAAATGGGAAATGTAATTTGTTGGAGTACAGCAGGTGCATTAGGTTTTAAGGGAAGTAAGAAATCTACTCCTTATGCAGCACAACAAGCGGTTGAAGATGCAGTTTCAAAAGCAAAAGAACATGGTATCAAAGAGCTTGGTGTTAAGATTCAAGGTCCGGGAAGCGGTAGAGAGACTGCTGTTAAGAGTCTTGGAAGCATTGAAGGTATTAAAGTATTGTGGTTTAAAGATGTTACTCCATTGCCACATAATGGTTGCCGCCCACCAAAAAGAAGAAGAGTGTAAGGAGAGAGAATGGCAAGATATAGAGGTCCAGTAGAAAAGATTGAAAGAAGATTTGGTGTTAGTCTTGCACTAAAAGGCGAAAGAAGGCTAGCAGGTAAGAGTGCATTAGATAAGCGTCCTTATGGTCCTGGACAACATGGACAAAGAAGAGGTAAAATCTCTGAATATGGAATCCAACTCCGCGAAAAACAAAAAGCGAGAATGATGTATGGTGTTTCTGAAAAACAATTCCGTTCTATATTTGTGGAAGCTAATCGATTGGAAGGAAATACAGGGGAAAACCTCATTAAGCTTATTGAAAGAAGATTGGATAATGTAGTTTATAGAATGGGATTTGCCACTACAAGAAGATTTGCAAGACAATTGGTAGTGCATGGACATATTTTGGTAGATGGTAAGAGATTGAATATCCCTTCTGCTTTTGTTAATGCAGGGCAAAAAATTGAAATTTGTGAAAAAACCAAAAAGAATCCTCAAATTCAAAGAGCTATCGAGCTTACAAAGCAAACAGGTATTGTTCCTTGGGTTGATGTGGATCAAGAAAAGGTATTTGGTATTTTTACAAGATTGCCAGAAAGAGAAGAGGTTGTAATACCTATAGAAGAAAGACTCATCGTTGAGTTGTATTCTAAGTAATAGGTAGAGGATATTCGTATGAAAAGTATTAAAACTTCTCCTCATATTCCAACAAAAATAGAAGTTAGAGAAACAGGAAATAATAAAGTACAAATCACAGCATATCCATTTGAAAATGGTTATGCTATTACTTTGGCTCATCCTCTAAGACGATTATTGTTGGGTAGTTCAGTTGGTTTTGCTCCTATTGCTTTGAGAATCTCTGGTGTTGCACATGAATTTGATTCTGTGCGTGGAGTGGTAGAAGATGTTTCACAATTTATAGTAAATCTCAAAGCCATTCGTTTTAGAATCAAAGACAATAGTGATAATGTGAGTGTAGATTATAAATTTAATGGTTCAAAAGTGATTACGGGTGCAGATTTGTCAAATGAGTTAGTAGAGGTTGTAACGCCTGATATTCATTTGGCAACTATTAATGAAGATGCAACTTTGGCTTTTTCTATTATTATTTATAAGGGTATTGGTTATGTGCCAAGTGAAGAGATACGCGCAAGTGTGCCAGAAGGATTCATGCCTCTTGATGCGTATTTCACTCCTGTAACAAGCGCTACTTATACAACTGAAAATATGTTGTTAGAAGATGATCCAAATTATGAGAAGATTATTTTTGATATTCAAACAGATGGACAAGTGGATCCTTTGACAGCTTTTAAAAATGCTTTGAGTGTGATGCATAAACAAATGTCCATTTTTAATAGTGAATTGAATATTGAAATGCCAGAAACTACTGTATCTGAGGAAGAGCGTCCAGAATTAAAAGTTTTATCACAGACTATTGATAGTTTGAATTTTAGTGCTAGATGTTTTAATTGTTTGGATAGATCTGGAATTCGGTATTTGGGTGAATTGGTTTTATTGAATGAAGACCAAATTAAAAATATTAAGAATTTAGGTAAAAAATCTTTAGATGAAATTACTGCAAAGCTTGATGAGCTAGGTTATCCTGTAAATAGAGAAATTCCAGAGGATTTACTCCAAATTCTTAAGAAAAAATTTTCTAATTAATTAAAAAAGGGATAAAAATGAGACATGGACATGGATATAGAAAGCTTGGTAGGACTTCTTCCCACAGAAAAGCTTTATTAAAAAATTTATCAATTGCATTAATAGCAAATGGAAAAATTGAAACAACACTTCCAAAAGCAAAAGAATTGCAAAGTTATTTTGAAAAACTTTTAACAAAAGCTAGAGCAAATGATGCTATGGCACATCGTTTAGTTTTTTCACATTTGCAACATAAAGAATCTGTTAAAAAGCTTGTCAAAGAAATAGCTCCTAAATATGCAAATAAAAATGGGGGTTATACAAGAATCATCAAAACTAGATTAAGAGTTGGTGATGCTGCTTTGATGGCTATTATTGAATTAGTTTAGTGGGTAATAAGTTTTTACTTATTGCCCTTCCTTCTTTACTCTTCTTTTTACTTTTAGATAAATTTAAAATATTTTTTACTTTATTTCTCAAAATTTTATTAAATCTTACTAAAAATTAAAGTTTTCGTATGATAGAATACAAGGTTTTAAATAATCAAAACTAAATTTATTTTATAAATAGGAGGAAATAGATGGCAGAGAATGTCAATCGTCGAGATTTCCTTGGTATGACGCTTGGAGCTGTTGCTGTTGTTGGTGTTGGTGCATCACTTGTGGCAATGAAGTCTTCTTGGGATCCTTTACCAAGTGTAGTTTCTGCTGGTTTTACAACCATTGATTTGAGTAGTATGCAAGAAGGTGAATATAGACAAGTTGAATATAGAGGAACGCCTGTATATGTGATTAAAAAAACTGCAGAAATGAAAAAATGCGAAGAAAGAGATGTCGTTGTAGGGAATGCGGATTATAGCTTAGGGATTCAAATTTGTACTCATTTGGGCTGTATTCCTTCTTATGATTCTAATACAACAGAGTTTCATTGTGCCTGTCATGGTGGAAGATTTGATGCATGTGGTAGGAATATTTTTGGACCGCCTCCAACTCCAATGGCAATCCCACCTTTTAAAATTGATGGTGATAAGCTTGTTTTGGGAGAAGAAGGTCCAGAGTATTTGAAATTAGTAGGCAAAGCATAGGGGGGTTTGATGGCACAAATAGAAAAAGCAAATGGTATTATTGATTGGTTGGATCAAAGACTTGCCATAAAGTCTTTGATGAAAGTTTTGATGACAGAATATTGGATACCAAAAAATATTAATTTTTTGTGGGCAATGGGTGTTGTTTTGGTGGTATTATTTACTCTTTTGGTGGTTTCTGGATTATTTTTATTGATGTATTATAAGCCAGATACCAAACTTGCTTTTGATAGTGTAAATTATACGATTATGCAGGAAGTGAAATATGGTTGGCTTTGGAGACATTTGCATGCAGTGAGTGCTTCTGTTTGTTTCTTGATTATTTATATCCATATGTTTGTAGCAATTTATTATGGCTCTTATAAACGCGGTAGAGAAATGATTTGGATTACCGGTATGGTTTTATTTGGCTTGTTTTCTGCAGAAGCATTTAGTGGATATATGTTGCCTTGGGGACAAATGAGTTATTGGGCTGCTGCGGTTATTACGAATCTTTTTGGTGGAATACCTGTGATTGGACCAGATTTGGTAGTGTGGATTAGAGGTAACTTCATTGTAGCAGATGCAACCTTGACAAGATTTTTTATGTTACATGTCGTGTTGTTACCGGTAGTGATTATGCTTGTGATTGCTGTGCATTTCTATTCTTTAAGAATCCCTCATGTCAATAACGCTTATGGAGAAGAGATTGATTTTGAAAAAGAAGCGGAGAAATTCAAAGCAGGAAACAAAAAAGAATCCAAAGTCATTCCTTTTTGGCCGATGTTTTTGTCCAAAGACTTTTTTGTAGCAAGTTTTTTCTTAGCAATATTATTCTATTTGACTTGCTATCATTTTAATTTTGCTCTTGATCCAATTAACTTTGATCCAGCAGATCACTTAAAAACTCCTCCGCACATTTATCCAGAGTGGTATTTCTTATGGAGTTATGAGATTTTAAGAGGATTTTTCTTTAGTGCAGATTTGGGTTTAATAGCATTTGGTATAGCAAATATTATTTTTATTCTTTTGCCTTGGTTGGATAGAAGTAAAGTCGTTGCTCCTGCACATAAAAGACCGGCATTTATGATATGGTTTTGGTTGTTGGTAATAGATATGATTATTTTGACAATTTGGGGTAAATTGCCTCCAACAGGAATTAATGCTTATATTGGCTTTGTGGTAACCATTATATTTTTCCTTTTATTGTTTGTAGTATTGCCTATTATTACAAAACTTGAAGATAAAAAGAATAGTTAAGGAGAGTGGGAATGAAAGAGTTCTTAGCATTAATTGTTGTTGTTGTGATTACAGGAGTTATTTATTGGGGTGTCGAACCATTTGCTCATGGGCAAATGTATCCAAAAGTATCCCCAGCAGATTATACTTATGCGGACTTGAAGCCTCTTGAAGCACAAGGTGGAAATGCTGCAAATGGGAAAGAGATTGTAACTGCAAATTGTTTGGCATGCCATTCTATTAAAGCAGAAGGTTTGGAAATGCCATTTTCTCCAGAAGATGCTTTGGCGGCTTATGGGGTAGTTCCACCAGATCTTTCAAGTGCTGGATTAATCTATGATAAAAACTTTTTGGGGAATGTGATTAAAGATGTTGCATTAGCCACAAAACAAACACATAAGTTTGATGGCAACCATCCAATGCCTGCGTATAATTGGATGAGTGATCAAGAGATTGCTGATATTGTGGCGTATTTGCAAAGTATTGCACCAAAAGAGTTAAGCAATAAAGAAGTTTTTATTGATGCTTGTGGAAGATGCCATGATGTCAAATATGATCAATGGTTTGCTCAAGGTGGATTAAAAACTTATTTGGGGACAAAGGTTCCTGATTTGTCTATGATGATTAGAAGTAGAAATTTGGAGTATTTGCATACTTTTATCAATGATCCACAAAAAAGATTGGCTGGTACTGCAATGCCTAGAGTTGGTTTGACACAGCAAGCAGAAGATCAAGTGATTGCTTATATGGAAAATGTAGGCGATAGCAAAAAGGCTGAAAGAGAGTCTTTGGGGTGGAAACTTGTCGTCTTTATGGTTGTTATGGGTGTAATTGCTTACTTGTGGAAACGCAAAATATGGCATGATGCTCATTAAATTATTTAAAGACTAGCAAGATTCTTTGCTAGTCTTTAATTGCATATAATAGGCTTGTCCAAAGCTGATTCCTCCATCATTACAAGGTATCTCCTGATTTAAAAATACTTTTTTGTTTTTTAGAATCTGCAATGTGAGTTGAGTTAAAACTGCATTTTGGAAACAACCACCACTTAGTGCAATAGTCTCATATTGATTTGCAATGTGTTTAATGATATTTGCAAGGGTAAAATGAAAGTTCAAAGCAATATTTTCTATGGGAATGTGGTTTTGTAAATCATAGTAGATTTCTTGTATCATAGTATCCCATAAAATAATATTTTTCTTGATTGCAAAGGAATAAGAGATAGCTTGAATTTTGTTTTTTTGTGCTTTATAGGCAAGCGATTCTAAAAGCATTCCACCTTCGCCCTCATAACTTGTTTTTTGGGTGAGATTGCATAAAGATGCTACCATATCAAAGATTCTACCCACAGAATTACAAGTATAATTTTGTGTATTTTGGTGTTGCTTATAAAAGAAAGTTAAAATATCTTTTCCATAGTCTTTTTTGAGGCTTTCTAAGAGGGGTAGTTTTAGGGTTTTGTAATGTTCTTTAAAGGCGACAAAAAGAGCCTCTATACCGAGTCTTCTAATGTCTTTAATAGCTACTTCCCCGCCTAGAAGATAAAAGGGCGCAAAAGAGGCAATTCTCTGAAAAGTGAGAGGTTTTTTGGGATTATAAAACAAAAATTCTCCCCCCCAAATATTGCCATCTAATCCATACCCTGTGCCATCAAAAATAACTCCTAACACTTCTGAAGAAATACGATTTTCTGCAATATTGGATAAAAGATGTGCAAAATGATGTTGAATGAAATGAGTATTTTTACTAGGCAAAAGTTCTTTGTAGGCGTAATTTGGGTGTAAATCCGCACAAAATGTATCAATTTTGGCTTGGTATTGTTGGGTAAATAAATTGAGATTTTGTTTGAAATTCAAAAAAGATTCAAGATTATTTAAATCCCCCAAATGCGGGCTTAATAGAAGTTTATTGTGGAATTTTAGACAGAATGTAGATTTTTGTTGTGCTCCAAGGGCGATGAAGTTTTTTTGTGTATGGGGTGTAGAGAATGGAATATCAGAGAGATACCCTCTAGCACGCCTTAGAATCTGTGTTTTTTTGTTTAAAATTCGGATAAGGCTATCATCAATGGGGTTAAAAATATCGCGATTATAAAGTAAAACTCCATCGCAAATCCCTTGTAATTTTTGTGTGATAGTGTAGAAATCTTTGATAATTGGCTCGCCACTAATGTTTGCACTTGTAAAAATCAATGGAAATTCAATTTCATTGAAAATAAGATAATGCAAGGGGGCATAAGGTAAAATAATCCCTAAAGTAGCTAGATTTGGAGCAATAAGGTGTAAAGGTAGTTTGGTTTTTGTCTTGGCATAGCTTAGTACTATGGGGGCAATCTGTGAGGTAAGTAAGTCTTTTTCTTTTTTATTAAGAGAGGCAAAACTCATTGCCATTTTTAGGTCTTTGCACATAATGGCAAAGGGTTTTTTGGGGCGATTTTTTCTATCTCTTAAAATCTGTATTGATTCTTGGTTTGTAGCATCGCAGATTAGTGCATATCCTCCTATCCCTTTTAATGCTAAAATTTTTCCATTTTTTAGAGCTGTAATGGCATTTTTGATAGGATTTGGTGTAGTCTTTAAAAAAGGAATAATTTGGGAGTCCAAAAGAGGTTTGTCATTATAATTAAGATGGGTTGTAAAAAAAACTTGTGGTCCGCAATTTGGGCAGCAATTAATCTCAGAATGGAATCGACGCGAATTGCTGTTTGTGTATTCTTGTTGGCATATTTCACACATCTTGAAATTTGCCATAGCGGTGTTTTGTCTATCATAGGGTAGGGAGTGAATGAGACTATATCGTCCGCCACAATTGGTGCAGCTTATAAAAGGATAAAGAAATCGCCTATCTTTTGGATTAAAAAGCTCATTGATACATTCTTGGCATAGTGCAAGATCTGCTGGTATAGTGGCGGTTTTAATGGAATGTGTTTGACTTTTTTGGATTTCAAAATTAGAAAAAATCTTTTTATTGGGAATCTTTTTTTGGGTAATAGAAGTGATTTTTGCAGCACTTGGAGGATTTTTTAGCTCTTTTAGGAAGTTTTGAATGGATTCTTGGTTGCCTTGTATGAGGATTTTTACGCCTTGATTGTTATTTAAAACATAGCCTTTTAGGAAATATTTTGTAGCAATTTTATAGACAAAAGGGCGGAATCCTACCCCTTGAATAGTTCCTGTGAGATTTAAAATATAAGTTTGCATAATATTCCTTATAAAAAGTGCAAATTGATTTGGTTTGCATTTTTATGGGGGTTAATTTGATAGAATTTTATCAAAATATTAAGGAATTATAATGTTAGAAGGTATTTATGCAATTAGTGATGAAAAACTCACGCCTTATCAAAAAATTTTTGAAATGTTGGAGTTAGCCATTAGGGGCGGGATTAGTATTTTTCAGTTGCGTGATAAGACGCATAAAGATAATGAAATTAAACAGCTTTGCATTGAATTAATGGATTATTGTGGGCAAAATAATGTGCTTTTTGTTTTGAATGATAGGGTAGAGCTAGCTTGTGAAATAAAATCCAAAGGTTTGCATATTGGCAAAAAAGATGAAATTGAATCTTATAGTGTGCAGGAATTAAGGGGGATTCGAAAGGATTTTTGTGGAGTTTTGGGGATCTCTTGTTATGGGGATTTGCAACTAGCTCAAAATGCAAAGGAAATGAGGGCAGATTATATCGCCTTTGGGGCATGTTTTGCTTCTCCCACAAAGACACAAGCAAAAGTGATACCTCTGGATTTATTTCAAAAAGTAACAGATATTAAAAAATGTGCAATTGGAGGAATCACGCCTTCAAACATTCATTATCTCACAAAAGCGGATATGATTGCTTGTATTAGCAGTGTTTGGAATGGGGATATTGTGCAAAATATTTATAATTTAAAAAAAAATTGGAAAAAAGAAGGTTTTAATGAAATGTTATAATGGTTAAAAAACAAAAGGAATGTTATGCAAAATTTATTTGTGATTTTAGTGAATTATACTAAGGAATTATCAGCTATTGAGGAGATTTTGTCAGCACATCGTGAGTATTTAAAAACGGGCTATAAAAGTGGAAAACTTCTTGCAAGTGGTCCGCAAAATCCACGCACCGGAGGAATTATTATTGGGAAATTTATAAACAAGCAAGAAGCACTAGATTTTACAAAGCAAGATCCTTTTTATCTTAACAATGCAGCTAAATATGATATCTTGGAATTTAATCCTGTGCTACATCAAGATATTTTAAAGGAATTTTTAGTTTAAAGGGATTTGCGATTGTTTTTGATTGAGAAAAATCTGCTCTTGCAAATCTTGACTGAAATAATACCATTCTAACTCTGATGGGATTGAGGTGTCTGCTATGCTTTGTTGAGAAGTGCCTTGGAATGAGTTTTTGCCAATCCCATCAATTTTGCCTCCATTTAAAAAATAATAAGTAGCACCAGCTCCAAGTCCAGCTCCAAGTAAAAAAGCATCGGTTTTTGGGGAAATGCAACCACTCAATAAAATTAGTCCTAAAATGCAGATAACTAGAATCTTTTTCATAATAACTTCCCTGTCTTTTAAAATTATGTAAGATTCTAAGCACACTTTATTCCAAAATTAGATAAAATCCTAAAATTTTATAATAAAGCTTAGTGTAAAGGCAGAGAAACGCCGATGTTTGGAATGGGATTTTTTGAGATTTTAGTGATTGTGGCAGTGGCTATTATTTTTTTGGGTCCTGAAAAATTGCCAAAAGCATTAGTAGATGCAGCAAAATTTTTTAAGGCAGTCAAGAAAACAATGGATGAGGCAAAAGAAAGTTTGGACAAAGAAGTTAATCTAAGTAAAATCAAAGAAGAAGCTTTAGCGTATAAAAATAGCCTCACACAAGGTGTGCAGAATCTCACTAAAGAAATGGAGCTTAAAGAAATTACTTCATTAGATTTGGAAGTAGATACCCCAAAAACACACTCTAATTCAATCTCTTCTGAAGCAAAAGAACAAACAAACAATCATCAAATATTTGGAGAAAATGGAATAGAGATTAAGCCTGCAACAAATAAGCAAAGTTTAAATTTTAAAGAAGAGATTAGCCAAGAGGCTAAAAATATTCAAGATACACAAAAAGAAAGTGAGAAAAAGAATGTTTGAAGATTTAAAGCCACATATTCAAGATTTGCGTAAATGCCTAATAATTATCGCTTTAGCACTTCTAGTTACTTTTTCGGTTTCTTTTTATTTTTGGGAGATTATTTTAGATTGGATGGTTGCACCTTTGAGTGCTGCATTGCCCAAAGGGCGAGAAAGTGTGATTTTTACTCAAGTGGGAGAAGCATTTTTTACGGCTATTAAGGTTGCATTTTTTAGTGCTTTTATTTTTGCATTACCGATTATATTTTGGCAAATTTGGTCATTTGTAGCACCCGGTCTTTATGAGAATGAGAAAAAGTTAGTCATTCCATTTGTAATGTTTGGAACTTTCTTTTTTTTGTGTGGCTGTGCTTTTGCCTATTATATAGCTTTTCCCATAGGTTTTGGTTATTTAATCGGTTTTGGTAGTCAGCTTTTTACAGCTCTTCCTAGCATTGGCGATTATGTGGGGTTTTTTGCAAAATTGATGGTAGGATTTGGAATCTCTTTTGAGTTGCCTGTCGTTACTTTTTTCTTAGCAAGAATAGGGCTAGTTACGGATAAAACTTTGAAAGATTATTTTAAATATGCCATTGTTTTTATTTTTATTTTGGCAGCAATCCTCACTCCCCCTGATATTCTTTCGCAATTTTTGATGGCAATTCCTCTCACAATTCTTTATGGATTATCAATTATAATTGCAAAAATGGTTAATCCTTACAAACCAGAAGAGTTAGAAGATAATGAATGAATTATTATCTACAAGTTATGATTATGAACTCCCCAAAGAATTAATTGCTACACAGCCCATCACACCAAAAGAAGATGCCAAATTACTAGTTTATAATCGCAAAGATAGAAGTATTATTCATTCAACTTTTAGAGATTTTATGCAGTTTTTGCCCAAAGAAACTTTGCTAGTGTTTAATGATACAAAGGTGATTCCTGCAAGAATCTATGGTGTAAAAATCTTTCAAAATACCCAACAAGAGGGCGGAAAAATAGAAGCTTTATTCCACAAAGAAATTGGTGAGAATCTTTATTTGATGCAGTTTAGGGGCAGACTTAAAGAAGGGAGTAGGGTAAAGTTTGAAGGGGGAATCTTTGCTAAAATCATAAAAGATTGTGGTATGGGTTTTAAAGAAGCGAGTTTTTTTAAGATTGATGATGAAAGCCCTTTGGACAAACAAGAGTTTTTTGGATTTTTGGATTCTTGTGGGCATACGCCTTTGCCCCCTTATATCAAAAGAGAAGCAAGCCAACAAGATAGAGAAGAATATAATTCAGTTTTTGCAAAAAATCTTGGGGCAATCGCCGCTCCAACAGCTTCTTTGCATTTTAGTCAAGAATCATTTCAACAACTCCAAAGAGAATTTAACAATGCTTTTGTAACCTTGCATGTAGGGGCTGGAACTTTTCTTGGTGTAAGTGTGGAAAATATTTTAGAGCATAAAATGCACAAAGAATCTTTTATAATCCCACAAGAGAGCATACAAAAGATTCAAGAAGCTACCCATATCACAGCTATTGGAACAACAGCAGCAAGAACTATTGAATATTTTGCTAGGACCAAACAAGCACAAGGGGAATGTGATTTATTTTTGCATTTGCAAAATAAACCTATTTTGACTGATGCTTTATTGACAAATTTTCATCTACCCAAAACAACTCTATTAATGCTAGTAGCGTCTTTTGTGGGATTAGAGGAAACAAAAAGAATCTATCAAGAAGCCATTAAGAAAAAATACCGCTTTTATTCTTATGGTGATGGGATGTTGGTGTTATGAATCTTGGTGTGGGAATCTCAAAAAAGCTTGAAGATTATGCAATTATGCTATTAGAGTGGAATAAGATTCATAGTTTGAGTGGAGCTAAAAGTTTGGAGATGATACAAAAGAATATTGAAGATTCCCTGTATCCTTTGGAGATTGAGAGTTTGAAGCTAAGAGGCAAAAAGTTTCTTTTTGATGTGGGGAGTGGCAATGGTTTTCCGGCAATTCCTCTTGGGATTGTGCTTGGAAGTAAAGTGATTTTGTGTGAGCCAAATACCAAAAAAGCTGCTTTTTTGCAAAATGTGAAAGTGGAGCTTGGGCTGAAAAATTTTTGTGTTATGCGGCAAAAGGTAGAGCAAATCACAATGGAGGATAAACCCGATATTATTACCTCAAGGGCGACTTTTGGTGTGAGTGAGTTTCTAGTAAAATGCCAAAAAATTATTTCTAAAGAAAGTTTGATTTTGCTTTATAAAGGCTCAAATGTAGAGAGTGAAATTCCAAAAGATTTGGAGTATCAAAAATACCAAAAAGATTTTAGAAATTATCTTGTGATTAAAGGAGAAAAGCTGTGTTAAAATGGTTGTTGATTGTTTTATTAATCCTAGCAGTCTATTATTTTTTTAGAAAAATGAGTGTCAAGAAAGAAGAAAATCAAAATTTTAAAAAACATAATAAAAATGAAGAGATTATGCTGGAATGTAAGAAATGTGGGACTTATATTTCTAGTAAAGAGGCGATTATTAGCAATGGAAAATATTATTGTTCTAAAGAATGTTTGGAAGCTGATAAATAGGGATTTGCAATGTTGATTTTAAACCATAGCGTTGTTAGTCCTTTGGAAATTTGTGTTGTGGATTCTTTGCAGGATATTCAAGATTCTTTGCCGAGTGCTTTTTTGATTTTGAGGGGAGATTTGAAAATAGCGCAATTTTGTTATCAAAATGGGATAGATTATGCAAGTGTGATACAAAATATCAAAGAAGCTTTATTGATGGTGAATCTAGGGGTAAAATTTTTGATTTGTGAGGATTTGGAAATGGCTAAAGAATTGCAAAATTTAGCTGAAAATTATCTTTTTGATGCCAAAGTTTTGTTGTGCATCAAAGAAGAAGAAGAAATGCTTGAAATCGCTAAACTTGGGATTGATGGAGTGATTTTTTGGAAGAATTAGAATCTTATCATCCATTTTGCAATCTTAATAAAGATTCTCTTAGGGATTTGAAAGCTATTGTGCATTTTAAAAATTATAAGAAACAAGAGATTGTTTTTTATGAGGAAGATAAAGTTAGTGATATTTATTTTTTGCTAGAGGGTGCAGTCAAGGCTTATAAAGTAGATAGATTTGATAATGAAATATTTTTTGGAATCTTCAAAAATGGTTTGCTTAATGATTGTAAAGATAAAGATAAAATGACTGCTTTTGTTAATATTGAATGTTTAGAAGATTCTCTAATAGCCTGTTTTGAAAGTGATAAATTGCGTTTATTGTTTGAAAAATCCCCTCAAATTTTAAAGTTATTTTTTGAAGAATCTTTAAAGAGGGTTGGCGTTTTAGAAGAGATAGTGCAACGCGAATTAGTTTTTGATAGCACGGCAAAAATCGCTTATTCTTTGTATTTTGATTTGGAAGAATTTAATATGCACAAAAAACAAGAAAATGCAGCATTTTTGAATATCCAGCCAGAAACACTTTCAAGAATTTTAAAAAAGCTGCATAGAGATGGCGTGATACAAACTAATTCACTAGGAAAAATTGAAATTTTGGATTCTCAAAGACTTCAAATGATCTTCAAGCAGGAGGCAAAATGACAAAAATTGTTACTCGTCTTATTGTGATTGGAATTTTAACAACCTTATGTATAGGCGTGATGATAGGTTCTGTTATTTTGATTAATCAAAGAAGTATTCAAGATGGGTATTTGATTAATATTGCCGGCAAGGAAAGAATGCTAACCCAAAAAATCACCAAAGAAGTTTTTATTATCAATTCGCAAAATCAGCAAAATTTTGATGAACTTAATTTGGCAATAAAAGAATTTGAAGAGAATCTACATACTTTGCGATATGGGAATCAAAAAAAGAATATTAATCCTCCAAGCAATTCAACAATCATCAAACAACTCGCATTGATTGAAAAACAATGGCTAGAATTCAAAAAAGTGGTTCAAGATTTCAAAGAAGTTTCTTATAAATTTTGCAAAAATAAGCTTTTTTTAGATGAGAATAATTCAATAATTTTGAAACTTTCTGATAATATCGTCCAAGCAATGGTAAATGCAAAAATGTCTCCTAGCGTGATTGATATTGCAGGCAAGCAGAGAATGCTTACACAAAGAATGGCTCATCTTTTTATGAGTTATGCAAATAAATGGGATAGCATTTCTCATAAAGAGTTGTTGGAAGTCTATCATCTCTATGATCGCGTAATTTTTGAATTTTATAATAATCCAACCTATCAGAATCTCCCTAAAGTCCATCAAGCCATCAAAGAAACTTATGATTTTTGGCAGGGTTATAAAGAGAAATTTCAAGATACTCTTAAAGCACAAGAAAAAATTGTGGAAGATTTGAAGAGCATTGTCGTGCAAAATACGAATTTGCTTAATCAAATTGATTGGACAGTGAATTATTATTCAGATGTTTCTACGCATTCAAGGGCTTATTTGGAGAAGTTTCAATATGTCGCAGCTGTGATTATGGTGCTTTTGGCTTTGTATTCTATTAAGAATCTTTTTAATATTCACACTCATCTTAAACAATTCCTTGAAAAAACTCAAATGCTTGCACAAGGACAGATAAAGGAAGATATAGCAGAAGCGATAGAATTAGAGGGTGGAAGTGAGCTTTCATTGGCATCTAAGAATCTTTCGAAATTTCTAAATAAATTTCATATGGCACAAGAAACTTCTAATCGCGCAAAAGAGCTAAGTGAGGATATTAGCGAGGAGATTGCTAGCATTAGCGAAGAGATTAAAAAGAAGCTTGAAGTTGTAGAGATTAGCGAATCTAAACGCAGGAGTATTGAAAATGCAATTAATTTGGGTGAAGATATGGCAATCCAATCCAGTGAGCAACTAATCGTAGTGGCACGATTACTAGAGAAACTCCATAGGATATTAAAAGAAATTCAAGAATGTTGCAAGGATAAAAATCCCACTAAATAGGGATTTTACATTCCTTTTTTGGCTTCTTCTAATCTTTGTTGCTCTGAAATATTTTGTGCTAGATTATCCCAACGCAATTTTGCACCACCTAAAAGATGAAAATGCAAATAAGGGATTTCTTGTCCTCCATCAATTCCTATATTGCTAATAATTCTATAACCATTTTTATCTAATCCCAAAGTTTTGGCACATTCTTGGATAAAATTTGTCATTCCTACCATTTCTTGAGGGCTAACTTGTTGGAAATCTTTAGCAAATTTCTTAGGAATCACCAAAACATGAATGGGGGCTTTTGGGGCAATATCGTGAAAAGCTAAAAAATCTTCATTTTCAAGAACTTTGTTGCAAGGTATCTCGCCTTTTATAATCTTTTCAAAAACTGTCATTTGGTATCCTTTTAGCATAAAGTAAAGTTTTTGAAATTTTACCTTATTTTGTGAAGTATTTTAAAAAAATTAAGAAAAGTAAAACATTTTTTGATTACAATTCTTGAAAATAATTTACTTTAAAATAAAAAAATAGGAAGAAGTTTTGGAAGAGATATTTTCTAGAATCAATGGAGCAATAAGCACTGCAGAGTTGGAAGAAATTCGCATAGCAGTAATGGGTAAGAAGGGGATTTTAACTGCACGATTTGCGGAGTTAAAAAATTGTGATGAAACACAAAAAAAGGCGTTGGCAAAGGAACTAAATCTACTAAAAGTGGAATTTGAAAAAGCCCTTGCAAATAAAAAAGAAGAATTAAGCTTGAGGGAATTGCAAGAGAAATTGCAAGCACAAAAAATTGATGTTTCTTTGTTTAGTGCTAGTAATTTTAGGGGTTCAAATCACCCTATTATGTTGATGCTTGATAAAATTGTAGAGTATTTTGAGGGTATGAATTTTATGGTAAAAACAGGTCCGCTAGTGGAAGATGATTTCCATAATTTTGAAGCCCTTAATTTGCCAAAATATCATCCTGCAAGAGATATGCAGGATACTTTTTATTTTAAAGATGGAAAGATTTTGAGGACTCACACTTCTCCCGTGCAGATTCGGACTATGGAAGCACAAAAGCCCCCAATTCGTATGATTTGTCCGGGGAATGTTTTTCGCTGTGATTATGATTTGACGCATACGCCAATGTTTCATCAAGTAGAAGGTTTGGTGGTAGAAAATGGTAAAGATTCGGTGAATTTTGCAAATCTTAAGTTTATTTTAGAGGATTTTTTGAAATATATATTTGGTGATGTTAAGGTGAGATTCCGTTCGAGTTATTTTCCTTTTACTGAACCAAGTGCAGAAGTGGATATGAGCTGTATTTTTTGCAAAGGAGAAGGCTGTCGTGTTTGCTCTAACACTGGTTGGTTAGAGGTGTTGGGCTGTGGTTGTGTGAGTGAAAATGTTTTTAAGGCTGTGGGTTATGAGAATGTCAGTGGTTACGCATTTGGGCTTGGTGTAGAAAGATTTGCAATGTTGGCTTATAGTGTGCCAGACTTGCGTGCATTTTTTGAAAGTGATTTAAGAATTTTGGAGCAGTTTAAATGAAATTTAATAGAAGTATTTTAAATAAGATTCTGCCTTTAGAGGATATTAGCAGTGATGAGATTTATAAAACATTAAATAAGATTGGTTTGGAGGTAGAATCATTTCAAAAGTTATGTGCTCCAAAAAAGGTGGTTGTAGGCAAAATTATAGAATGCAAAAAACATCCAGATGCAACAAAACTTAATGTTTGTCAAGTAGCAGTGAGTGGAAGTGAAGAAAATTATGAGATGAGGCAAATTGTTTGTGGAGCGCCAAATGCTAGAGAGGGGATTTTTGTTGCAGTTGCATTAGAAGGGGCTGTGTTGCCACAAATTACAATCAAAAAAGCAGTGTTAAGGGGGGTTGAGAGCTGTGGAATGCTTTGTTCTACAACTGAGCTTGGATTTCCTGCAATCAATGATGGAATTGTCGAACTTGATGAGAGTATCGGAGTATTGGAGATTGGCAAGGAATTATTAGAATATTCTTATTTTAATGATGAGATTTATGAAATTTCTATCACACCAAATCGTGGAGATTGCATGAGTCTTTTGGGGATAGCAAGAGATTTGAGTGTGGCATTTGGACTAAAAAGAAAACCTTTAGAAAAGCCAATGGCTTTGGAAAATGCACCGGGGATTGGTCGTGTTTTGCAAGTTGTAACGGATAGAAAACATACTTCTTCTTTGATGTATCAAGCAATAGAGATAGGGGCTATAAAAATTCCGCTTTGTGTAAATTTATTCCTTGCTTATAATGAATCTTTGACGAATAATTTATTGCTAAATGCTTTAAATTTTAGCACATTAATAAGTGGTGTTATTTTGAATGCATATCCACAAACATTTTGTCAATTAGGCAAGGGCGCAAATGAAGATAGAGTAACTTTGAAGTTAAAACAAGATGAATTGGGGTTTGAGAGTATTTATTGTGGAGAGAAAAAATTATCTGCCATTGGAATTTCTTCTTTTAATGAAGAAAATATACAGAATCTTAAAGAAAATGAAAAAGAATTTATTATTTTGGAAGCAAGTTATATACCTCCCAAAATTGTTGCCCAAAAGGTATTAGAAACAAAAGCAAAAGTGGATCCAAAAGTGTTTCAACGCTCTTCAAGAGGAAGTAATCCAAATTTGAAATTAGGATTGGATGTGCTTGGGGATTTGTTGCTGGGTAATGATGCGGTTTTGTATAATGATATTCAAGAATTAGCAAGTGAGCAAACACTCCCTTCTATCACAATAGAAATACCATTGATTGCAAAAATCATTGGTGTTCCTTTGGATAAATCAAAAGTGGTGCAATTATTGCAAGCATTAGAGTTTCAAGTTGAAATCCTAACAGATGAAAATTTGCTTGTCGTCGTGCCACCACTTTTTAGGCATGATATTTCTAATTATCAAGATATTGCAGAAGAGATTATTCGATTTATTGGGATTGATGAGGTTCCAAGTTCGCCTTTAATGTTTGTTCAAGGCAACCAAAGCAGTGAGGAATCTAGGCTTTATCATTTTAAGAGAGAATTAGCAAAGAAAGCTATTGGGACAGGTTTTAGCGAAAGCGTGCATTTTGTATTTCAAGATAAAGAGAAGTTGCTTAAATATGGTTTTCAAACATTGCAAGAGGAGTTGGAATTATTAAATCCTATTACAAGGGAATTAAATACTTTGCGACCAAGCTTATTGTTGGGATTGTTGCAGGCTGCCAAGCTTAATAGAAATAATGGTTTTAATTCAATTGCATTAGTGGAAGTGGGTGAAACTTACGATGCAAGGAGAAATCAAAATACAAAAATTGCTTTTTTGCAAAGTGGATTTGTGATGGAGGAGCGTTATCCAAATGCTAAGGGTATCAAAGGGGATTATTTTATTTTTGCAAATCATATAGCTAGAGTAATTGGAGATTTTACATTGAGAGAATGTGTAAGTGAGATTGCACTATATCACCCCGGTCAATGTGCGAAGATTATCCAAAATAATCAAGAAGTTGGCATTTTATCTACATTGCATCCACAAGTAGCCGAAGAGTTTGGGTTAGATGAAACTTATTTGTGCGAAATAGAAGTGGATAAATTGGTGCATTTAATGCCAAAGGTCAAAGATTATTCCAAATTTCAAAAAGTAGTGCGAGATTTGAGCATAGTGGTTAATAAAAATATTCCTTATTATAAACTTAGAGAAGTGATTGGAAATCTTGGGATAGCTGATGTTGTAGGATTCTATCCGTTGGATATTTATCATGATGAGAATTTGGGAGAGGAGATTAGCCTTACAATTCGTTTTGAGATTCAATCTAGTGAAAAAACTTTAGAAGAAAAAGATATTGCAAGCATTATGGATAAGATTTTGGAATCTCTAATAGAGAATTATAAAGTGAGATTGCGATGATTTTGGAGGTTTGTAAAGCACAAAGCTTTAAGCTTGCAATAGAAAAAATCGCTTCTGACAAATCTATTTCGCATCGTTGTGCAATTTTTTCTTTGTTGAGTGATAAGCCTTCTTATATTCAAAATTATCTCAAAGGGGAAGACACGCTTGATACTTTGAAAATAGCAAAAAGGCTTGGCTTAGAGGTAAAAGAAGAAAGCAAGGGAATGGTGTTTTTGCCGCCAAAATCTATTAAAGAACCTAGTGAAATTTTGGATTGTGGAAATGCAGGGACTGCTATTAGATTGTATTTAGGGCTGTTGAGTGCGCAAAAGGGAATGTTTGTTTTAAGTGGAGATTGCTATTTGAATAATCGTCCTATGAAAAGGGTTGTAGAGCCGCTAAGGAGTATTGGGGCTACAATATTTGGAAGAGATAATGGAAATTTTGCTCCGCTTGTTGTAATGGGCAATCAAGGTTTAAAATCTTTTGAATATGTGAGTAAGATTCCAAGTGCACAAGTGAAATCGGCTTTGATTTTGAGTGGGCTTTTTGCTAATGGGGATTCTAAGTATTTTGAACCAGAGCTTAGCCGCGATCATACAGAGCGTATGTTGCGAGGAATGGGGGCAGAGATTGAAAGCAAAATTCATCAAGGGGGTGATGTGGAGGTTAGCATTTCTCCATTAAAACAAGCCCTAAAGCCTCTTGAGATGAATATTCCAGCAGATCCTTCTAGTGCCTTTTTCTTTGCAGTAGCAGTGGCAATTATGCCAGAATCTTATGGGCTTTTGAAGAATGTTTTATTAAATCCTACTCGGATTGAAGCTTTTAAAATGTTGGAGAAAATGGGGGTAAAAATTGCTTATAAAGAAAATTCAAATACCTATGAAAGCATTGGAGATATTGAAATTGTTTCCCCCAAAAAACTTCAAAGTATTGAAGTGAATGAAAAAATTTCTTGGTTAATTGATGAGATTCCAGCATTAGCTATTGCTATGGCTTGTGCAAATGGGGTAAGCAAAGTAACGAATGCTAAAGAATTGCGTGTGAAAGAGACAGATAGAATCAAAGCAGTAGTTGAGAATCTGAAACTTTGTGGGATTGAAGCAAAAGAGCTTGATGATGGTTTTGTGATTACAGGTGGAGAGATACAAAAAGCTGAAGTTTCTAGCTATGGAGATCATAGGATTGCGATGAGCTTTGCGATTGCTGGATTGAAAAATGGAATGAGAATTACTCAAGCAGAATATATTAATATTTCTTTTCCGAATTTTTTAGAAATTTTGGGACAAATTACACAGACAAAAGGAAATTAGCGTGCAAGTAAAGTTGGCAAAAAATTATGGTTTTTGTTTTGGAGTAAGGCGCGCAATTAAGCTAGCTGAAAGTAAGCCAAATGGGATTACTTTGGGTCCTTTAATCCACAATGCAAAAGAAATTAATCGCTTAAAAGAAAAATTTAATGTAATTGTCAATGAAAATATTCAAGAGATTCCAGCAAATGCAGAGGTAATCATACGCACTCATGGAATCACCAAAGAGGATTTGCAAAGGCTGAAGCAAAAAACAAAAAACATTACTGATGCAACTTGCCCTTTTGTAACTAAACCTCAAGAAATTTGTGAAAAAATGAGCAATGAAGGTTATGCGATTATTATTTTTGGAGATGAAATGCACCCAGAAGTAAAGGGGGTTATGAGTTATTGCAAAACAACGCCTTTGGTGGTAGAAAATCTTGAAGCATTGAAAAATGCAAAGATACCAGATAAGGTGGTTTTGATTTCACAGACAACCAAAAATATTGAGCTTTTTTTAGAGATTGCTGATTTTTTGATTCGTCAATGCTCGGAATGTAGAGTGTTTAATACAATATGTAATGCTACTTTTGATAATCAAGAATCTGCTAGGAATCTTGCCAAAGAAGTGGATATAATGATAATTGTTGGGGGTAAAAATTCCTCTAATACTAAACAGCTTTATAATATTTCAAAGGAATATTGTCAAGATTGTTATTTGGTGGAGGATTATCAAGAGTTGCAAAAAGAATGGTTTAGCAGCAAAAAGCTTTGTGGAGTGAGTGCGGGGGCTTCCACTCCAAATTGGATTATTGATAAAATTGTGCAAACAATTCAGAAATATTAAGATTTTTTAATTCTTTAATAAGGGTATTGTGGATAAAATAGTTAAATTTTATTTTTTGATAAAGGGTGTAGATGGCTGCGGTAGGAATTAATATGCAGGAATTAGATGAAATTATTGTAGATGAAGATTTTGCTTCAATGCTTGAGCAATATGAAAAAAAAGAGAGTGAGAAGGTTTCACAAGGTGAGATAGTATCCATTGAAAATGGACAAGTGATTATTGCTGTCCCCGGTGAGAAAAAAGAGGGTGTTATTCTAATTAGTGAGATTCAAGATTCACAAGGAAATTTGCTTTTTGGGGTAGGGGATTTATTGCCTATTGTGATTATGGGGAAAAGAAATGAGCAGCCGCTACTTTCTTATAAGAAGGCGATTCGTAGAGAAAAAATACGAGAATATATTAAGAGTTTAGGTGAAGATTATAAAGATAAAATTGTAGAAGGTGTGGTTGTCAAGAAAAATAAGGGTGGCTATATTGTAGAAAGTGATGCTGTGGAGTTTTTTATGCCAAAATTTGCAGCAGCTTTTAAAGATGGAAATAAAAATGAAGGTAAGCGTATCAAAGCTTGCATTATCAATGTAAAACCAGAAGAGGATAGCATAGTCATTTCAAGGAAGCGTTTATTTGAAATTGAAAATAATATCAAAAAAGATGTTATTGATAATCTCTTAAAGCAAGAAGGCAATTTAAAAGGAAGAATCAAAAAAATTACAAGCTTTGGAATGTTTGTCGATGTAGAGGGTGTAGAGGGATTGGTGCATTATACAGAAATTAGCCATAAAGGACCAGTAAATCCTTCTAAACTTTATAAAGAAGGCGATATTGTTTCTTTGAAGGTGCTATCTTATGACAAAGAAAAAAGACGCTTAGCACTTTCGATTAAAGATACTATTGAAGATCCATGGAAAGAAGTTGAAAATGAATTAGAAGTGGGAGATGCGATTAAGGTTGTGGTTAGCAATATCGAGCCTTATGGTGTTTTTGTAGATTTGGGTAATGATATTGAGGGATTCTTGCATATTTCAGAAATTTCTTGGAATAAAAATATTCAAAATCCAGAAGAATTTTTGAAAACAGGGCAAGAAATAGATGTAGAAGTGATTGAAATTGATACCAAAGAGCGACGCTTAAGAGTTTCTCTCAAAAAATTATTGGATAAGCCTTTTGATCAATTTGCTAAAAAATACAAAGAAGGGGATATTCTAAAGGGTGTAGTAGCAACTCTAACAGATTTTGGTGCATTTATCAAATTAGATGGCATTGATGGATTGTTGCATAATGAAGATGCTTATTGGAATAAGAATGAAAAATGTAAAGATTTGATGAAAATTGGCGACGAAATTGAAGTTAAAATTGCTAAAATCGATAAAGAAAAAGAAAGAATTTCATTAACACGAAAAGGCATTATTTCTTCTCCGGTAGAAGAGTTTGCCAAAAGACATTCTGAAGATGAAGAAGTAGAAGGCGTTGTAAGAGATATTAAAGATTTTGGTGTGTTTATTAAGATTGATGAAGATATGGATGCACTTATACGCAATGAGGATTTATTTCCTATCAAAAAAGAAGATGTTAAAGTAGGAGATAAAATAAAAGGTGTAATTTCTCTAATTGATACACAAAATAATAGAATCCGAGTTTCTATTAGACGATTAGAAAAACAAAAAGAAAAAGCAAATTTGAAGAATTTTAATAGCAATGCAGATGATAAAATGACATTGGGAGATATTATTAAAAATCAAATTTCTTAAAAAGTAGTGTTTTATGCAAACAAGATTGTTGATAGGTATATTCAGCATTTTTACTTGCATTATTCTTTATGTTTTGGTATGGAATTATGTAAAAGCGATGAGTAGTTATATTTTGCCTAGCATTAGTTCCTATCAACTAACATCTACAGAGGATAATGCAAGTATAGGAAGTGCTGGGTGGATTGATCAACTTTCAAAAAGGGAGCAATCAAGCTTTATTTATCCTGCAGCTGAGCTAAAAGTCAAACTCTTATTTGAAGATAATCTTAATAGAGTGGAGAAAGAAACTTTTAGAGTTTCAGTGGGAGTGATTGATGATTATCAGTTTTTTTGTATCAATCAAGTTTTAAGTGCTAATAATATCGAATATTCTTATTATAAAATTGGTGAAAATATTTGGTTGGTAGTTACTACAGAGAATGAAGGGTATTTGCGTAGTGTTTTGGATGAGCTAAAGCATTATGACATTAACTATACATTGTCTAAATCTTAACAAGTGAGGATAAAATGTCAAAATTTACAATTATGGTTTGCGATCATATCCATCAAAGTGGATTGGATTTATTGGCTAAAGCCACAGATGTGGAAATGTTGAATCTTGCTAATTTGCCAAAAGATGAATTAAAAAAAGAGCTTTATAAAGCGGATATTGCTATTACAAGAAGTTCTACTGATGTAGATGAGAGCTTTTTGGAGGCAGCAAAAAAGCTTAGAGCGGTGGTGCGTGCTGGTGTTGGTGTGGATAATGTGGATATTGAAGCATCAAGTAAAAAGGGTGTTGTGGTAATGAATGTTCCAACAGCTAATACAATCGCAGCAGTTGAGCTAACTTGTGCGCATATTTTGAGTGCAATTAGGACTTTTCCGAGTGCTAATGCACAATTAAAAAATGAAAGAAAGTGGAAAAGGGAAGATTGGTATGGTACAGAGCTTAAGGGCAAGAAACTAGGGATTATTGGGTTTGGTAATATCGGAAGTCGCGTAGGAAAGCGTATGAAAGCTTTTGAGATGGAAGTTATTGCTTATGATCCTTATATTAATCCAGCTAAGGCAACAGATTTGGGGATTTCTTATACAAAAGATTTTGATGAGATTTTGGCGTGTGATATTATTACTATTCATACCCCCAAAAATAAAGAAACCATTAATATCATTGATAAAGAACAGATTGCAAAAATGAAAGAGGGTGTAGTTTTGATTAACTGTGCAAGAGGGGGGTTATACAATGAAGATGCACTCTTTGAAGCTTTGCAGAGCAAGAAAGTGCGATGGGCAGGAATTGATGTTTTTACAAAAGAGCCAGCAATTTCTAATAAGCTTTTAGATTTGCCAAATATTTATGTAACGCCACATATTGGAGCTAATACTCTTGAATCTCAAGAGAAAATCGCGATTGAAGCAGCAGAAGCTGCGTTGGAGGCAGCAAGAGGGTCAAGTTTCCCTAATGCTTTAAATCTTCCGATTAAAGATTCTGATTTGCCAAATTTTATGAGGGCTTATTTGGAGTTAATGCAAAAAATGGCGTTTTTTGCAATTCAAGTCAATAAAAGCGAGATTCGCTCTATCAAGCTTGAAGTGCAGGGTGAAATTAGTCAATACTTATCTTCACTTTCTACTTTTGCATTAGTAGGAATCTTAAATGCAACGATTGGGGATAAAGTAAATTATGTTAATGCTCCTTATGTTGCAAAAGAGCGTGGTATAGAAATTTCGCTTGAAAGCAAGAATTTGCAAAATGTGTATAAAAATCAAATTCGATTGACATTGCTGACACAAGAGGGTGAATTTAGTGTATCTGGAACAGTGTTTAATGAGGATACGCCAAAGATTGTGGAGATTAACCATTTTGAAATGGATATTGAGCCAAAAGGGCGTATGATTCTCTTTAGAAACAATGATACTCCGGGCGTTATAGGGCATGTTGGGACAACTTTGGCAAAACATAATATTAATATTGCAGATTTTAGATTAGGGCGATATGGAAAAGAAGCATTGGCTGTAATTTTGGTAGATGATGAAGTGTCCAATGAAGTAATTAAAGAGCTTTCTAGCATTAAGGCATGTTTGGCAATTAAATATGTTGTTTTATAAATTTTCTTACCTCTTTTTTCAAAGAGGTTTGGAAATTAAGTAAAAATTGAGCTAAAATAAGTATAATCATATTTTTTAATTTAGCCGGGGTGGTGAAATTGGTAGACGCGCCAGACTCAAAATCTGGTGGGGGCAACCCCGTGTCGGTTCGATTCCGACCCTCGGCACCATTAATATAACTACATAAAAACTTCTTATTACAAATAATATAAATCTCTTAAGTTTGAAATAAAAATTTTTCTAAATATTTAAAAATATAAAATCATAGAAATGTAGGAAGTATGGAAAAAGATTAAATTTTGTAGTTTTTGCTTTGAAATGCCATAGCAGAAATGATAAGGGCGGCATTGTTTTGATTTGCTTGTTAAAATGATTCTAATTTTATAGCTTGTTTTGACAATATTTATTAAATATCATTTAAAGGCATACAATTATTTTTGTTGGGTTAATTACTGATTTTTGTAATAAAATTTACCATGAGATAAAAACATTATCAATAAATTAAGAAACCTAGTGTTACAATATAATAAAAGTTTATTAAATTGGATAGATGGAAAAAAAGATTTTTGGGACTTCTTTAGAAGCAAAAGCTAGAATATTGGTTTTTAATATCGCATGCGGATTATTATCATTAGCTGTCGTTTCTTATGTATTTTACTTTAGTTTGAAATATGATTATGAAACGCTCTTTTCAGAATATCATCAATCTTTGATTGGTTTAGAAGAATTGAGGCAGATTGTTAATGGCACTCAAGCAATTCTTATGCAACCTAATCAAGAATCTCAAATGATAGAATTGAGGGAAAAAATCATAGAATATTGGGAAGCATATCAAAGAGTGGAAGAGACTGCTCTTGATGATAATTATCTCATTTATCTTGTGTTGCAGGTTTATTATTTTTTTAATCAAGATGATTTTGGGTTGAAAGAAGAAGCAGAAATGCAACAAAAGATAGATGATATTAGCAAATTGGATAATCAAATTTATATCTTTTTGGATATTTTAAAAAAGGCAAGTAACAATCAAGAAAATTACATAGAAGAGCTTAAGTATCAAGTCGCACAACTCAATAAAGAAATTTCTAATCTCATTCATAGTAGCCTTAATCTTGTGGAGATTAAAAAAGATAGAAATAGCACATTGCATAGTATTTTGCATAAGGCTGTGCTGGCAATTATGTGTCTTATTATGGTGATTACAATTTGGCTTAGTTACTTGGTTTTGAGTAATATTAAACTATTGCATAAAACATTGGAGATTAAAATCAAAGAAAAAACTAAGGAATTGCGTGATTTAAATGATTCTTTGCAAGAAACAATTAAAAAGGAGGTTTTGGAAAGTCGCAAAAAAGATCAAATTATGTATCAGCAGGCAAGATTGGCTAGTATGGGAGAGATGATAGGGAATATTGCTCATCAATGGAGGCAGCCTTTGAATGCCCTAATGCTATTAATACAGGCTTTTAAGGTCAAGTCACAAAATGGTAAATTGACACAAGAATTTATAGAAGTGCAGGTGGAAGAGGGGCTAAAAATAGCCAAAAGAATGTCAAGAACGATTGAGGATTTTCGTAATTTTTTCCATTCATCTAGCCAAAAAGAATTTTTTAATCTAAGGGAAAATATTGAGGATTCTGTATCTTTGGTGAGTGCATTTTTAAAACAAAATGAAATTCAGCTAGAAATAGAATGCCCTAATGATATTGTGCTTTATGGATATAAAAATTCTTTTTCACAAGTGATTTTGAATCTTATTAAAAATTCGGAAGATGTTTTAAAAGAAAGAAATATCGCACCTGCAAAAATTAAAATTTCTGTAAGTCAAGATAATAAAAATAATGTTTTGCCAAAAAACAACAAACAAGGCGGATGTGTGCGGATACTTTTTATGGATAATGGAGGAGGAGTTAGGCTTGAGGATATACAAAAGATTTTTGAACCTTATTTTACAACAAAGCATAAATCTGTTGGGACGGGGATTGGGCTTTATATGTCCAAACAGATTATAGAGAAGCAAATGCAAGGGAGTATAGAAGTGAAAAATGTTAAATGGCAAACAGATTATGAATGCCAAAAAAGAGAATGTTTGGAGAATTGTCAAGTGCAAAGTGGTGAATGTGGAGCACAATTTATCATTACAATACCATTGAAAATTGAAGAATAGAGGAGAGATGAAGATGTTATCAAAAAATGATGAAGCAATGATGAGAAAGATACGCGTATTGTATGTAGAGGATGAAGAAGATATTTTGAGATTTGCTTCTATGGTTTTAGAGGATTATGTAGATAAGCTTTTCATAGCAAGGAATGGTAAGGAGGCTTTAGAGATTCTAAAAAAAGAAAATATTGATTTGATTATTACAGATATTTTGATGCCAAAAATCAGCGGAATTGAGCTAATACGCGAGATTAAAAAGAATCCTTTATGTGATACTGCGGTGATTGTGGCTACTGCACATACAGAGACTCAATATTTATTGGAATGTATTGAACTTAGAGTGGATGGATACATTCTAAAGCCCATTGATGTAGATGAGCTTTTAAAGACAATCTTAAAAGCTATTTTGCCTAAATTTCAAGCCAGTGAATTGCGAGCAAAAAATGTGCTTTTGAACGCTATTTCAGTGTTTGTTGGGGGCAAAAAAATAGAAATCATCAAATACCTTATTGAACATAGTGATGAGGAAAATATTTTTTATGGCTCTTATGAGGACATTGTCCAAGAGCTTGGCGTGAGCAAGCCAACAGTTGTAAAGACTTTTAGACAGCTAATTGATACAGGACTTTTGGTGAGATTGAAAAATAAAATCTATAAAATCCAACCTGATATTGCACAATATAGAGAATAAATTTAATAAGTATGAGAGGGGATTTGTTGTAAAATTAAATTTATTTTAAAAGATTGGTGAGAGATGGAACAACATAATGAGGCTTTAGCATTAAAATATCGTCCGATGGATTTTGATGAGCTTGTAGGGCAAGAAGCGGTTAGTCGGACACTTTCTTTGGCGCTAGAAAGCAAGAGGCTATCCCATGCTTATTTATTTTCGGGGCTTAGAGGAAGTGGGAAAACTTCTAGTGCAAGAATCTTTGCGCGTGCTTTGCAATGTGAAAATGGTCCAAAGGCTAAACCTTGCGGAGTATGTGCAAATTGTGTCGCAGCAAATCCTCATAAAATGAGCCATATTGATATTATTGAATTAGATGGTGCTTCAAGTAGGAAAATTGATGATATTAGAGATTTAATTGAGCAAACAAAATATCGCCCTAATATGGGAAGATATAAGATTTTTATTATTGATGAGGTGCATATGCTAACCAAAGAAGCATTTAATGCACTATTAAAGACGCTAGAAGAGCCACCAGAGTATGTAAAATTTATCTTAGCAACAACTGATCCCTTGAAATTGCCTGCAACAATTTTAAGTCGGACTCAACATTTTCGTTTTAAAAGAATCTCTGATAAAAGTATTTTTAATCATTTAAAAAGCATTTTACACAAAGAAAATATCACTTATCAAGATGAAGCATTAAATATGTTGATACGCAGTGGTTCTGGGTCATTAAGGGATACTTTGACGCTTTTAGATCAAGTGATTATTTATTCTAATTATAATATCACTGCTGAATCTTGTGCGAGTATGCTTGGGCTGATTAATCCACAAAGTTTGAGCGATTTTTTTGATGAGATTTTTAAGAAAGATAAAAAAGCACTTTTAGAAACCATCGAAGGATTTTTTGAATATGAATGTGAAATGCTTTTAGATGAAATGAGTATTTTTCTTAAAGATAAGTTCTTAAGTGCAGAAGATGTGCGATATAGCCCTGTTATTGTAGATAGATTTTTTAGAATCATTACTCAAGCAAAGCAGCTTTTATCTTTGGGTTGTGATGATAATTTTGTTTTGACTTTGAGTATTTTTAAAATGTTGGAAGCATTAAAAATAGATGATATTGACAAAACTATTAAAACCTTAGAGCAAGGTTTATTAGATGTAGGGGAATCTCAGCAAAATCTCAAAGCAGATAGGATAGAGATTCCAAAACAAGAAAGCATTGTCGCTCCAAAGACAGAAATTAAGCCACAATCTATCAAGGGGGCAGATTTATTTGCACTGCTTGTAAAAAGGATTTATGAGAGAAATTATGAGTTAGGTGAGATTTTTGAGAGGAATATTCATTTTGTTTCTTATGAAAATGGGGTATTGACATGGGGAAGTTGTGCGGCAGGAGAGGAAAAACAACGGCTTTCAAATAGCTATTCTAATGTAATTAAAGGCATTGTGCTTGAGATTTTTGGAATAGAGACACGCATAGAGTTTGTTGTTCAAGAGCCTAAAGGGGATTGCAATCAAACAATAACACAGGAAAAAGCTAATAAAACAGAATCAATCAAAGAAGAGGCTGAAATATCAAAGATTCAAGAAATCTCTACCCCAAAAGAAGAGCAAATAGAGATTCCTCAATATACAGAAACTCCAAAAACAACAATCAAGGAAAATCAAGATATTCCAAACCCCCAAAAAAACATTCAAGATGAGGTGAATGAAGCCCTAGAACTTCCTCTCTTGCAAAAAGCTAAAGAACTCCTTGAAATTAGACAAATCAAAGTGCGTCCAAAAGCAGAGGGATAGATGAAAATTTTGGAAGTTAGTCAAGATTCATTGCAGCAGGTGTGTGAAGCTTTGGAGCTAAAAAAGAATCGTGGAATCTATCTTTTGGAGGGAGATTTGGCAAGTGGCAAGACAACTTTGGTGAAGCAAATGGTGCAATATTTGGGCAATAAAAGCATGGTTACTTCTCCCACTTTTTTGTTATCTTGGGATTATGGTGGCGGGATTTATCATTATGATATTTATCAAAAGAATCTACAAGAGCTTTTTGAGCTTGGATTTTTAGAGGAGCTTGAGAAAGAGGGTTGGCATTTTGTCGAATGGGGCGATGAACAATTAGCGCAAGTCTTAAAAAAAATTGGTATGGATTTTAAAAGAATTGTAATCTCACCAAAAAATCATTTAAGGGAATATAGAATTTATGCATAAATTAGAAGCAAAAAATTTAGTAAAAACAATCAAAAAAACAAAAATTATTTCTGATATTTCTATGGAAGTTAGAAGTGGAGAGGTTGTTGGACTTCTAGGTCCTAATGGAGCAGGGAAGACGACAAGTTTTTATATTATTTGTGGGCTTTTGTTGCCAAGTAGCGGAAAAGTTTTTTTTGACAATAGAGATATTACAGGGCTTAGTTTGCATAAAAGATCGCAGCTTGGTATTGGATATTTGCCTCAAGAATCGAGTGTATTTAAAGATTTGAGTGTGGAAGAAAACTTGATGATTGCAGCTGAAGTATGCCTAGAAAATGAGGAAGAGCGTATGAAGCGTATTGAGGAATTGTTGGAAGAATTTAATATCGAACCTATTCGCAATCGCAAGGGCGTGAATCTAAGTGGTGGAGAAAGAAGGCGTGTAGAAATAGCGCGCGCACTTGTAAAGAAGCCCAAATTTATTTTGCTTGATGAGCCTTTTGCAGGTGTGGATCCTATTGCTGTTTTGGATATTCAAAACATTATTAAAAAGCTTTTAAAATTTAATATTGGAGTTTTGATTACAGACCACAATGTAAGAGAAACTTTGAGCGTGTGTAATCGGGCTTATGTGATTAATAAGGGAATGTTGTTGGCTAGTGGAGATTCTAATGAGATTTATGAAAATGAGCTTGTTAGAAGACATTATTTGGGAGAGAATTTTAGGGTATGAAATTAAGAACTCAAGCTTCTACCACTCTTAAAGCCAAGCTTTCTTCTACACTTAAGAGTTGGTTGCCTATTTTACAAAGCGGAGTTGGGGAGCTTGAAGAAACTTTGGGGGAATTTGCCAAAGATAATCCTTATTTGGAGATACAATCAGGGATTGCTACAGATTTTTCTTCCCAAAGCAAAAAACGCAAAGAAGGTCCAAGAGGGTTAAAAAATATCGATAATGATGGCATTGAGAGGTTTTGTATCCAAGAAGAGAGCCTAGAAGAGATGCTAAAAAATCAAATTTCTCCACCCTTATTTCCTACAAGAACTTCACAAGAAATTGCACAAAAAATTATTGAAAATTTAAATGAAGAGGGGTATTTTGAAGGGGACAAAGAAAAGATTGCAAAAGAGTGTGGTAGCAGTGTAGAAGAAGTGGAGAAAATACGCAAAAGATTTGCTTATTTAGAGCCATCGGGTATCGGGGCAGAGAATCTCATTGAATCATTTCATTTTCAGCTAGATAGTATGGATATCCAAAGTGAGGTTTATAGTCTTTGTTTGCGTATCTTGGGGAATTTGGAAAAACATTCTCAATATAAAAATGAAACTTGTTATGCTAAGGCTATGCGTGTGATTCAGAGTTTTAAAAATCCCCCAGCATTGGAATATTACCAAAAAGAACCAGAGATAATTCCAGATATTTTAATCATTCAAGAAGCACAATCTATTCAAGTGCAGATTAATAGTCAATATTATCCAAGTATCCAAATAGAAATGCCCAAAAAAGAAGCCAAAGAAAAAATAAAGCATGATTTTATTAAAAATAAAGTCAAAGAAGCACGAGATTTGGTGGATGCTTTGGAGATGCGTAAAGCGACACTTTATAAGATTGGCTTGATGATTGTAGAATATCAATATGATTTTTTTATGGGTGGAGAGATTAAGCCGATGAAACTCAAAGACTTAGCAGAAGAATTTGGACATGCTTCAAGCACGATTTCTAGGGCAATTTCAAATAAATTTTTGGAATGTTCTAGGGGAATCTTTCCGCTTAGAAATTTCTTTGCCACCGCACTTGATGAGGATACAGCTAATACAACTATTAAAGAATTTGTAAGCAATCTTATCAAAAATGAAAATCGGCAGAAACCTTTGAGTGATAATAGAATCTTGGAATTAATTGAAGAAAAATTTAATATTAAAATCGTGCGTAGGACTATTACAAAGTATAGAGCGCAGTTAAATATCGCTAGTTCTAGTGAGCGTAAAAGACTTTATAAAATGTCAGTATGATTTCACATTGATTTTATACTTGCATTATATACTTTCGCTGTAAAAAAATTAAGGAGCTTACAATGAAAGCAAAAACATTGATTTCAGTTTTAGTTGGTACAGCCTTGAGTGTTTCAGTTGCATTAGCAGCAGATTTTTCAAAGAAAAGCAATGAAGAGCTTGTTAAACTTTCAGGGAAAGTAGCACCAAAAGATTATCCAGACTATAAAATGGAAATTCATAAAAGAATGCAAAAAATGGAGATTCAAGAAGGTAGAGATTTTGCAGATAATTTAAGGAAAAATGCACAAAGCAACTATGATAAGATGACTATGAAAGAATACCGAGAATACCGCGATGAGATTCGCAAAGAAACAGAAAAGAGAATCGATTCTATGACAAGAGAGGAAGCTAGAGATAGCGGATTGTTAAGAGGCGGTTATGGCAGAGGTTATGGCTATGGTAAAGGGCATAGAGGGCATTATAGAGGAGATTGTTTTGAAGGCAGATATCCAGATTGTCCAGTTGGTCCAAGACCTTAATGGTGTGTAGCTTTTGGCTACACAGCGTATAAAAGGGAGAGAATGAAAGCAAAAATATTATTGTTAGAAGATGATATGGCATTGCAAGAAATTATTGCTGAGTGTTTGAGTGAGGAAGGTTATGAAGTAGTTTGTTGCAATGATGGTATAGAGGCTTCTAATAAAGCCTATGAAGAAAATTTTGATATTTTGCTGCTTGATGTAATGGTGCCAAACCTAGATGGTTTTGAGACATTAAAAAGTATTCATCAAAGTGGGAGAAGAATCCCAGCAATTTTTATCACTGCCTTAAATAGTATTAAAGATTTGGAAATAGGGTTTAAAAGCGGTTGTGATGATTATTTGCGAAAACCTTTTGAATTGTCAGAATTATTGTTGCGTATTGAAGCATTATTGAAACGCAGTAATCGAATGCAGATTTATGATTTTGGTAATGGATATAGTTTTGATTGTGGGGAAGGAATTTTGTATTTAGAGGGGAAAGTATGCAAACTTTCTGCAAAAGAGCGAGAATTGTTAAAGATTTTGTTGATTAATGAGAATCATTTTGTATCCTTAGAGGAAATTTATAGTGCATTGTGGGGATATGAAGAGGAACCAAGCGAGTTGAGTTTGCGTGTGTATATTAAAGACTTGCGTCAAATTGTCGGTAAAGACAATATTTTGACCCGCAGAGGAGAAGGGTATTGTTATAAAAAGGTGCTTTGATGAATGAAAGCAAAAAGATTGTTTTAAAAATTAGCTTACTTTATGCATTGACAACTTTGATTTTTTTGGCGATTGTTTTTTATGGTTGGTACCAAAAAGAAAAAGAATCTTTGATTGAAGAAAGAGTATTGCAATTGCGAGAATCAACGCATAATTTGGCGATGCATTTGTATGAAAAATTGCAACTTAATTACAATGGAAACTTTTTTAAGATTTTGGAAGAAACTTCTAAAGAGTTAGAAATCCCATTTTCTTTGAATACAAGCAGTGGAGAGATAATTTTTAGCACTTTAAAAGAGGTTGAAAATACAAAGGAATTTAGGCAGATATTGCAAGAACGCGGGATTCCAATTAGTTTTAGGAAAGATCATCGACACATTGATAGAATCGTGATTGCAGGAGACAATGTGTATTTGGTGACTCAAAGAATAGGAGGAAGATTTTGGAGTCTTGTAAATATGGAGCTTTACAAACAAAATTTATTAGATACTTTAGAAAGAAGAAATGATTTTTTTATGATTATTCAAGATAATGGAATTTCAAAGGAAATATACAGGCTTTGGGGCTTAATTGGTGGGAGCTTTTTGCTAGTGCTTTTTGGGGTGAGTGTGGTGGCATATTTTTTGGTTCGTTTAAGTTTGAAGCCATTAGAGGAAAAAATACAGGCACTGAATAATTTTATTAAAGATTCTACCCATGAAATCAATACGCCTTTGAGCATTATTTTGATGAGCATAGAGAGGATAAAAAAAGAAGATCTCAAAGAGCAAGATTTGCAAAAGTTTGAACGCATTAAAATGGCGGCAAATACTTTGGGGCAAATTTATCAAGATTTGGTATTTTATAATTTTCCTCATTTGCAGGGCAATAATCTTGAAAAGATTGCTATGAATGATTTGCTAAAAGAGCGTGTGTCTTATTTTGAACCTTTTTATAAAAAGAAAAATATTTTGATTGTTTTAAAAGCAGAATCTAGCACACTTATGGCAAATAAAAGTCGTATTATAAGGGTTGTTGATAATTTATTGGATAATGCATTAAAATACACTCAAAGTGGCGGAGAAGTTGAGGTTTTTGTGGGGAATAATTTTCTAAAGATAAAAGATAATGGGTGTGGAATGGAGAAAGAGGATTTGAAGAGAATTTTTGATAGATATTATCGTTGCAATAAGGATCAAGGTGGGTTTGGAATAGGGCTAGCATTGATAAAAGAAATTTGCAATATTTATAAAATCGCTATTGAATGTGAAAGCCAAAAAGGAAAGGGAACAACTTTTGTTTTGCGTTGGTAATGCAGAATTTGATAAAAAATTATCCAAAGTTTAGTGAGGCTAAATAAAAATTAGATATAATTTTTTATGTTTTTGCTAGAAGGTTTGTTAGGATATGGAGAAAATTATCATAAATGCTTTTAGGCAAGTGTTGAAAGATACTTTGGGAGAGACGCCAAAGAGAGTTACAAGAAAGCTAACAAGAGGGTTTTTGTCAAGTATTGATATTTTTTTAGAGAATGAAGAGAAAGATACTATTACTTTTGTTTCTTCTAAAGATTTTTTGGCAAAATTAGGCAATGGATTATTTGGAGAGGAAGAGCTAGATGAGATTGCCCTAAAAGATCTTTCTCAAGAGCTTGCTAATCTTACTATTGGTTTGGCAAAAGTGTTAGCTGTTACAGAAAATATAAAGTTTAATATCTCAACGCCTAGGGTTTATGGGTTTGGAGAATTTCAAGATACTCATTCTAGCAGTTTTAATTTTTCATTAGGGAGGGGAGCTAAGTGTTCCCTTTTTATGCATAACAAATCACTTTAAGGAAAAGATATGCCAGCAGATGAATTTACTTTAGCAAAGATACAAGCACCAAAACAAGAGGATTTAGCGCGTTATCTTGAGGGAATTATGAATAATTATGGGGGGCTTTTGGATATGAAAGTCCTTTTCCATGCCGAGCTTGGCTCAACAAAGATAGCATTGAAGGAAATTTTGCAGTTTGAAAAAGGCTCTATTATTGATTTGCAAAAACCAGCAGGTGAAAGTGTGGAGATTTATATCAATGGTAGAATAGTTGGCAAGGGCGAAGTAATGGTGTATGAGAAGAATCTTGCTATTAGGGTTAATGAAGTGCTTGATTCTAATGCGATTATCTATTATCTCACAAGAGAGAGCATTAGCACTACATGAAAATTGTTTTAATTATTTTATCATTCATTACTTTTTTGTTTGCAGAGGATAAAGATTTATTAGAGCAGGGATTAAAGTTTTCTAGTGAAAATAATCAAACTTTTCCTTTTGAAATGGCAAAATCCCCTTTGGAGAGTATTAATTTTTATCAGTATAGTGGAGTGATTCTTGTCTTAATTGGGCTTTTGATATTGCTTTGGTATGTCAAAAAGAGGCTTTATTATAAAGAGCAAAAATTATCTTTGGTTGATTTTTTCAAAAAAAAAGAAGCTAATTCGATTCAAATTGTTTCTAGTTTTTCTTTGTCTATGAATGCCAAATTGGTTGTTTTTGAGATTTACCAAAAACGCTATATTGTGATATTAAGCCAAAATGGAGCAACTTTGGTTGATAAATATTCAATCAAAGATTTTGGAGAATTATTAGAGCAAGAAAAACAATAAATAATGAGAAATAATTTTATTGCACTTTTATTGTCCTTACTTGTCCATATTGTGATATTTTTATTATTGTTACTTGAGTTTAAAAAGGATGATGTTTATCAGCCTCCAAAATATGGGACTAAAGAGGGAGAGCGTATTAATATTAAAAACTTTAAGTTTTCTCAAGCTGCACAAATGATTCCTCCCCAAAATAATGCGCAAATGTTAGAATCTCCACTTACACAACCTTCAAACACACAAAGCCAACCACAGCAAGAAAGTAACAAAAACCAAAAAGAAGAGCAAACAGAAATTGCCCAAACAACTCCACCTAAGCAAACCAAAGAAAAATCCCCCACCAAAATTACAAAACCTAAAAAAACCGAAGATTCTAGAAAGATTCAACCAAAATCTTCAAATCAATCTAATCATAATCAAAATTCTCTTGCCTCTTCTTTGAAATCTAGTCAAATTGGTCCGATGCTAGACAATAAGCCTTCTTCGCCTTCTATTTATGATTATGGCAAAGATATGGGGAATCAAGAAATAAAAGAACTCTATGGAGATGATTTGTATTCTTTGAATCTTGAAGAGAGGAAATTTATTGAAGATAATTTAAGCGGGATAGGAAGGATTACGCAAAAATACCTTAAATATCCGCAACTTGCTGGGCAAATGGGGCAGCAAGGGGATAATATTGTGGAATTTTATTTGCACCCAAATGGAGATATTTCTGATTTGAAATTATTAACTCCAAGTGGTTATAGGCTTTTGGATGAAAATAGCATTCACACTATTGAGATTGCTTATAAGGATTATCCTTATCCAGCAGTAAAAACTAAAATAAGAATACGCGTCATGTATCGGATTTATTGATTGCGTAGTTCTTTGTATTCTTTGGGGATTAAGCAATCATTGACATCTAGGATTTGTGGGCAGAGATTATGGTCATATCCGAGTTTAAAAAGCATATTAATTGCTTCTAACTGTGTTTGGTTAAGGGAGATAGAATCGGCATTGGCATAAAGATTGAGATAGTGTTCTAGTTTTTGAGAATCTACTCGTATCAAATTGCGCTCTAGTAGCATTTTTGAAAGAAGTGGTTTATTTTTTAGGGCGACTTTGACAGCTTTTGTAAGAATCTCTTCACATTCAATAGCGACATTAAGCGGCAAAGAGCGGCGGATACACATTCCGCCAAGCGGTAATGGCAAATTTTGTTTGTTTAAATCATTCCAAATATCCCAAATTTCGCATTCTACTTCTAAGCTTGAATCATATTGCAAAATAGATTCGTGGATTAACACTCCCGCATCAACTTCGCCCTCCAAAACAGCTTTTTCAATCTCAAGAAAATTTTTGTAGTAGATTCTTGCATTAGGGTAAGCGATTTTAAAAAGCATTGCATTAGTTGTGTGTGCCCCACTTAGTGCAACTTTGAAGTTCTTTTTTAGTTTTGTTGAGTGTTTTTTAATGAGTTTTGGTCCATAGCCTTCGCCAAAGCTAACTCCTGCCCTTAAGAGTGCTTGTTCTTGTGCTAAAAATGGATAAACACCAAAAGAAATTGCAGAAATATCCAAAATGTTATCAAGTGCCATTTCATTGAGTGTTTGGATATCTAAAGCTTGGTTTTGAAAATGGATTGTATTTCCTACCCAACCAAATGCAATTGCATAATACATAAAAATATCATCGGCATCTGGTGAATGTCCTATTTGAATTGTTCGCATATTTTAACTTTGTGTGAAATTTGTGATTATTTTAATAGAAACTAACTTATAAGGGAATGAATTTTGGGAAGTACTAAAGAGGGTGTTAGATTTAGCATGCAAGCATGGTAGTCTTTGGAGTTTTTGGGAAGAGGGCAGATTCGTTTTTTGCAGGGTTGGCAAGGAAGGGATTTGTGAAAGGTTCTAAGAGAGAGTATGTGAGAATCTTTTGCATTAAAAGGTGAAGTTTCTTCTTGATTTGTTGGACCAAAGAGTGCAAAAGTCGGAATCTCAAGGGCTGCTGCTATATGCATAGGTCCGCTATCATTGGTAAGGAGAAAATGTAATTTTAAAAAATAAGCCATTAGGCTTTGTATGTTTGTTTTCCCACTAAGGTTAAGGATTTTTTCGTTTTTTGGAAGATAGGATAGAATTTTTTCATTGATGGGGTTTTCAGATTCTACCCCAAAAAGAATAATGCAAAAATCTTGTTTTAGCAAGTCTTTAATCACTTCTGCAAAATATTCTTCCTTCCAGCGTTTGGCACTTCCAAAAGCAGCTCCTGCATTGATACCGGCAATTTTTTGGTTTTGAAAATAGGGTGGAAGTGTGATTTTTGTTGTTGGGGGTTTTAGATAAAGTTTTGGAATTATAGAATGATTTGGGATAATGGTTTCTATCAGTTTGGCAAAGCGTAATGATTCGTGGAGATTTTTATATTTTTTTGGGTGGATAGTAAGCAAAAAAGAACGCATTTCGTTTGCATAACCAATGCGTTTTTTAGCACCATTGAAAAATAAAAATAAGGCAGAAAGAAAGTTATTTTGGAAAGTGATAGCAATTTCGCAAGGTGGAATCTCTTTGGCGAGTTTGTAGAGGGCTTGGATTCTAAAGGTAGCCTTTTTGCTTGTATCTACGATAGTTGTGGTGTTGGGATAATGGTCAAAAAGCTCACAGCTAACTTTACTTCCAATGAGGTAAAAATGTGCATTTGGGTAGGTTTGGTAGAGAATTTCTAATCCAAAAGTTGCCATAACAGCATCGCCAAGCCAATTTGGAAGTCTTACTAAAATATTCATAGAAAATCCTCCATAGCTTTAAGGGTATTTTGTAGATTGTTTTCTATGGTTAAATGTGCCACAGAATCGGCACATTTTTGCTGTGTAGTTTTTAAAAAAGTGGGATTTTCTAAAAGATTTTGCAAAATTTTGCTACCTTGTGTGATTGCATTTGGATGCTCTAAAATATGATCTTGTAAAAATAATTCTCCCGCGCCATTTTGTTTTGTGGTAATGATGGCATTTTGGTAGCTCGCAGCTTCTAATGTAGCATTAGAACAAGGCTCATAAATTGTAGGGAAGAGAAAAATATCGCTTGATTCATAAAATCGCTTGATATTGTCTTTTGGACCCAAAAAGAGGACATTTTTATCAATATTGAGAGTTTTAGCAAGTTTGGCATAAAGGGGAATCTTTTTGTCTTTGCCAATGACAATGAAATGCCAATTTTTGTGTGGAATCTCTGAAAGCATCAAAAGGGCTTGTTTGAGACCTTTTCGTGCATATCCGCTACCAACAAAAAGGATAATAATTTTATTGGTTAAAAATGGAAAATCCATAAAAAGATTTTGTTTGGCTAAAGCTTTGTTGATAGTTTTTGGAATTTGGATTCCATTGTAAATAACTTTGATTTTTTCTTGAGGAATATTGAACATTGTAATGAGTGAAGTTTTTATCATTTTGGAATTTGCAATGATGAGTTTAGTGTTTTTGAAGAGTTTTTTTTCTATGTAGATATAAAGGATATTCATTGGATTGAAATAGCTTTTTATTTTTTGAATGAAATTGTGGTTTTTAATAGAAAGCCATTGTCTGTGAATCCCATCTCCAGCACGATAAATATCGCAATGTAAAACTCGCTCTAAGCTAAAATAGAGATAGTTGGGATTTTTTTGGTAAAGTGATTCATAGGCTCTTAGGAAAATAATAAAACGCAAAAAAGAAGGAAGGAATTTTGGGGGAGTTAATTTGAATTGAGAATCTTGCCCATAATCTCCACTAGAAAATACTTGCGTTTTTTGATGGAGTGTATTCCTTAAAAGCGTGAGATAATTTTCAGCTCCACCTACTTTTGTATTTTTAAAACGCACAAAAAGAATAGTTTTCATAGGGAATTTAAAATTTCTTTTGTGATTGTGGGAATATCTGCATTGGCATTAATACAAAAATGAGCAGAATCTTTGTAAATTTGAAGTCTTTGCAGATAGAGTTTGAAAGCTTTATCCTTATCTTGAAAGAGTGGGCGAGTGGAAACTTCATTATCATTTAGGCGAGAAAGTATATTTTCAAAGTCAATATCCAAAAAGAAAACTTTGCCCATTTGTTTGACATTGCAAAAAATAGGCATTCCGCCACCTGTTGAAATAATGCAATGTTGGATATTTTTTGAAATAAAAGCACAAAATTCTTTTTCAAGATTCCTAAAATATTGCTCCCCTTTTTGTGAAAAAATTTCATTGATAGTTAAATTTTCATTATTTTGAATAATTTGATCGCTATCTAAAATTAAAGAGTGTGTATGGCGATAAAGGGATTTTGCAATGGTGCTTTTGCCACTCCCCATAAAACCGATTAAAACAATGTTAGAAGAGTTCAATCTCTAAGCCTTTTTCTTTAAGGTTTTTGATAGAGTATTTGTATTGCCCATCAAGGGTAAAAGTGATGCGATAAAAGTCCAAATGGGTTTGTAAATCAACCTTGCTGATAATGGGTAGATTAGTTTGAATAAAATCTTGCAAGACTTTTTTGGAGTTGCTTTTGAAATCCAAAATCAAACGAGTGGGCGAGGCAAGCGTGAAATCGCGAATCATATTCAAAGGGGTTTTGAGTGTAATTTTTTGTTTATCTATGTGAAAATCAAAAGTTTTTCCAAGATTGAAATCTTGTAGTTTTTGGGATTGCATTTCTGGCTTGATTTCTTGACTTAAAATTAAAGGAAAATGCCAGTCAATATCGCCATTAAGTTCTTGTTCTATCGTGCTAATGGAGCCATCAAGATTCTGATAAGCAAGGGTTATTTTTTTGATTTTTCTTGCCGTAGAGGGTAGGTTGAGTGTGGTTTGAGTAAAGAGGCTAAGTTGTGGAGGATTAGAAATTTGTCCGCTTTGTTTTGGTGTGACAACTGATTCAAAGGGATTTCTTATTTCTTTGGTATCATTATTTTCGTTGGGAGTTGGGATTTCTTTGGGGGTTGTGGAAGTATCAATAGTGATATCTGGAATTTTTGGTAAAGTTTGAGAATCTTGAGCATAGAGTATGAAAAATGGAATAAGCAGTGGTAGTAAAATTTTCATTGTGGTTCTAATCCTTTCAATTCAAAAAGTTCTTTTTGGAGTTTTGCATTTTCATTCATTAGGTTTTTGACTTCTTTAGATATTTGTTCTTCTTTGTTTTGTAATTCAAATAATACACTTAGAGAGTTGGTCCCAAAAAAAAGATTGCCAAAATAAATCCCTGCAATACATATTGCCAAAAAGAGGCTAAAAAAGGGAAGTAGTTTGTAAAATCCTCCCTCATAATATTTTAAATCCTGTTTTTTTCCCATTATCTAAAGAGGCTTTTTCCTAGATATGTAGGATAGATTAGTTCTTTTTCAATGGACAAAAGGCGATTATATTTTGCCATTCTTTCGCTTCTTGCAGTAGAGCCTGTTTTGATTTCTCCCGTATTGAGTGCCACTGCAAAATCTGCAATAAAGCTATCCTCACTTTCTCCACTACGATGACTCATAATACAGCGATAGTTGTTGCGTTGTGCAAGACGCACTGCTTCCATTGTTTGGCTTACCGTTCCAATTTGGTTGGGTTTAATCAAAATGGCATTTGCAATGTTTTTCTCAATGCCTTGTGCGAGAATTTTGGCATTAGTTACAAATAAATCATCGCCTACAAGTTGAATTTTATTACCAAGTTTTTGGGTTAATTTTTTCCAACCTTCCCAATCATCTTCGCTTAATCCATCTTCAATAGAAACAATAGGGTATTTTGAGATGAGTTTTTCATAATACTCAATGAGTTCTTCGCTGCATAATTCACGCCCTTCACCTTTAAGGCAGTAAATCCCTTTATCATTGATGAATTCACTACTAGCAACATCTAGTGCAATCGCAATTTGCTCCCCTTCTTTGTAGCCTGCTTTTTTCACTGCTTCTAAGATAATTTGAATAGGCTCTTCGTTGGTTTTTAAATTTGGGGCAAACCCGCCTTCATCGCCAATACTTGTAATGTGTTTAGAATCTTTTAGAATCTTTTTTAAATGTTGGTAAATTTCAGCACTTGCACGCATTGCTTCACTGAAGGTATCAAAACCAACAGGCATAATCATATATTCTTGAAAATCAACGGTGTTATCAGCATGGCTGCCACCATTGATAATATTAAGCATAGGGGTTGGGAGAGTAAGGGCATTTGCACCACCTAGATAACGATAAAGAGGGATATTGAGGCTTTTGGCTGCTGCTCTAGCTGCTGCCATAGAAACTCCAAGTGCGGCATTAGCACCAAGATTTGAAAAATTTTCTGTCCCATCTAGTTCAATTAAAGTATTATCAATAAGGCTTTGATTGAATGGAGATAAGCCACAAAGTGCATCAGCAATAGTTGAATTAACATTTTCGCATGCTTTTAAGACGCCTTTTCCCAAATATCTTTCATCTCCATCGCGTAATTCTAATGCCTCTCTTTTTCCAGTGCTTGCTCCACTTGGGACAATAGCACTACCCACATTCCCATCGCTTAATAAAATACTAGCTTGAATGGTTGGATTCCCACGACTATCTAAGACTTCTTGTGCATTAATCTCATCAATATAAACCATAATTTTCTCCTTGTTAATCTTCTAAATTTTCATCATCACTAGAGGATAAATCATCTGTTAGGCTAATAGAAGCTTTGATTTTATCTTCGATTTCTTGAGCTATTTGTGGATTTTCTTTCAAGAAAATTTTTGCATTTTCTTTACCTTGTCCTAGTTTTTTGTCCTCATAGCTAAACCAAGCACCGCTTTTATCAACAATATCAAGCTTTACTCCATAGTCGATGAGTTCCCCTTCTTTGCTAATCCCTTCGCCAAACATAATATCAAATTCAGCACCTCTAAAAGGCGGAGCAACCTTATTTTTAACCACTTTTGCTTTGACGCGATTCCCGATATTTTGCTCACCTTGTTTGAGAGTTGCGATTCGTCTTACATCAATTCTCACACTCGCGTAGAATTTGAGTGCATTTCCTCCTGTTGTAGTTTCTGGACTTCCATATCCCATAACTCCAATTTTCATACGAATTTGATTGATAAAAATAACGGTAGTATTCATTTTGTGAATGATACCTGTAACTTTTCTCAAAGCCTGACTCATAAGTCTTGCTTGAAGCCCTACATGTTGATCTCCCATATCCCCTTCAATCTCGCTTTTTGGGGTAAGTGCAGCAACAGAATCAACGATGATTAAATCTACCCCCCCACTTCTTGTGAGAGTTTCTAAAATTTCCAAAGCTTGCTCTCCAAAGTCGGGTTGAGAGACGAGTAGATTTTCTACATCTACTCCAAGTCGTTTGGCGTATGTTACATCCAGTGCATGTTCTGCATCAATAAAGGCACAAATGCCGCCTTTTTTTTGACATTCAGCAACAATTTGGAGTGCAAGGGTGGTTTTTCCTGAACTTTCTGGTCCGTAAATTTCGATGATTCTACCTTTTGGAATCCCTCCAATGCCAAGTGCGATATCAAGCCCCAAAGAACCTGTGCTAATTGAATCGATTTTTTCAACCGGTTTATCTCCAAGCCTTATTAAAGCACCTTTACCAAAGGCTTTATCAATTTGTTTAATTGCTAATTCAATTGCTTTTTGCTTATTTTCATCTAATGCCATTTTTTCTCCCTAAGAAAATGAAAATTTTATTTTAGCTAAATAACTAAAAATTCACAATATTATTTTTTGCAATTATTTTTTATGTATGGCGTTGCATTATGGAGTGTTTTTAGATTATGAAAAATAAAATGAGGCTTAGGGTATTTTAAAGTTAAAAGAATATAATCTCGAGTTTGTTTTAAAAATTCAAAAATAAATCAACATTGATAGCCCAAAATAATTCTAAATATCTAAATAAATTATAAAATAAGGAAAGGTATTTTGATGAAAATATTGCAGAAATTTTTTCATTTTTATTATGATGGTTTTAGAAATATGACTTTAGGGAAAAGCTTATGGGTTGTTATTATTGTTAAGTTATTGATTATTTTTGGTTTTTTAAAAATTTATATTTATGATAATAGTCTAAGAGCTAAGTTTCAAACACAAGAAGAAAAAAGCGAGTTTGTAAGCAAGAATCTTATGGAATTTTAAAGGAGTAGTATGGAGCAAGAATTACTGCAAAGGGCGGCAAGTGTAGATTGGAGTAGGGCACAGTTTGCACTCACAGCACTCTATCATTTTTTATTTGTGCCTCTAACTTTGGGACTTTCTTTTATTTTAGCCATTATGGAAACTATTTATATTAAAACCAAAAAAGAAGAGTGGAAGAAAATCACACAATTTTGGTTAGGAATTTTTGCTGTAAATTTTGCCATTGGTGTTGCAACGGGCATTATTATGGAGTTTGAATTTGGAACAAATTGGGCAAATTATTCGTGGTTTGTAGGGGATATTTTTGGGGCACCATTGGCAGTTGAAGGAATTATGGCGTTTTTTTTGGAGGCAACTTTTTTTGCAGTGATGTTTTTTGGTTGGAATAAAGTTTCTCCGAAGTTTCATTTGCTTTCGACTTGGTTGGTGGCAATTGGTTCAAATTTGAGCGCATTTTGGATTCTTGTGGCAAATGGTTGGATGCAATACCCTATTGGGACGACTTTCAATCTTGAAAGTGCTAGAAATGAAATGACAAGCTTTTTTGAAGTGGCATTGAGTCCTGTGGCAATTAGCAAATTTTTGCATACAGTTTCAAGTGGTTATGTAATTTCGGCACTTGTAGTGGTTGGAATCTCTGCTTGGTTTATCTTAAAAGGGCGTGATGTGATTGCGGCTAAAAAATCCTTGATTGTGGGCGCAAGTTTTGGGCTAATAACTTCCATATTTTTATTTGTAAGTGGTGATGAAAGTGCTTATCAAGTGGCTCAAAAGCAACCCATGAAACTAGCAGCGATGGAGGGAATCTATGAAGGTGAGCATCGTGCGGGGCTTGTGGCATTTGGAATCTTGAATCCTAACAAACAAATTGGTGATGAGCAAAATACATTTTTGTTTGATATTACAATTCCCTATGCTCTTTCAATCTTGGGGAATCGCTCGCCAAATAGTTTTGTCCCGGGGATTAATGATCTTGTTTATGGAAATGCAGAAAAAGGGATTATGAGTATTGAGGAGAAAATCCAAAAAGGGCGTTTGGCTTTGGAATCTTTTAAAGAATACAAAAACGCTAGAGAGTTGGGGGTACCTGCAAGTGATTTGCAGCAATATTCACAAGTGGTGCAAGAGAATATGCCTTATTTTGGATATGGGTATTTAAAAGAAGCTAAAGAAGCAGTGCCTCCGATTGCTTTGACTTTTTATACTTTCCATTTGATGGTGGCATTAGGAAGTTGGTTTTTTGTATTATTTATTGTGGTGCTTTATTTGGTTATGGCAAATGATATTGTTAAATTTAGAAAAGTGCTATGGATTGCTTTATGGACGATTCCGCTTGGGTATATTGCAGCAGAATGTGGTTGGATTGTCGCAGAAGTGGGTAGGCAGCCTTGGGCGATTCAGGATTTAATGCCTGTTGGTGTAGCAGCAACGCATTTAAGTAGCGTCAATGTGCAAATTTCTTTTTTCATATTCTTAGTTTTATTTACAGCATTATTGATTGCAGAGATTGGAATTATTTTAAAACAAATCAAAAAAGGTTTTGCACACTAAGGAGAATAAATGTTTTTTGGATTAGATTTGATAGGATTGCAGATTTATTGGTGGGGAATATTAAGTCTTTTAGGAGGGCTTTTGGTTTTTATGTTTTTTGTTCAAGGCGGACAGGGAATGTTGTTTGAATTGGCAAAAAATGAAGAAGAAAAAGCTTTGATTGTGAATTCTTTGGGGAGAAAATGGGAGCTTGGATTTACAACTTTGGTGCTTTTTGGTGGAGCATCTTTTGCGGCATTTCCATTGTTTTATAGCACAAGTTTTGGAGGTGCTTATTGGGTATGGTTGATTATTTTGTTTTGTTTTATTGTGCAGGCTGTAAGTTATGAATACCGCAAAAAAGAAGGGAATTTTTTGGGTTCAAGAACTTATGAAGTTTTTTTGTTGATTAATGGAATCTTGGGTGTATTTTTGATTGGGGTTGCACTAAGTACTTTTTTTAGTGGTGCAAATTTCAGATTAGATTCGTCTAATTTTGTAGAGTGGGAAAATGCTTCAAAGGGTTTGGAAGCTTTGCTTAATCCTTGGAATTTTTTACTTGGATCTGCTTTGGTGTTTTTAAGCAGAGTTTTAGCGTGTGGCTATTTTTTGAACAATATTGATGATGAAATTATCAAAGAAAGAGTGAAAAGAAAAATAGCTTTAAATAGCATAGCATTTTTGGTTTTTTTCTTGGGGTTTTTATTTTGGATTTTTACTAAAGAAGGTTTTTTCGTCTCACAAGATGGTTTGGTGAGTATGCAAAAATTCTTGTATTTTCAAAATTTTCTTGAAATGCCATTTTTGATTGCGATATTGCTTGTTGGTGTTGTGTGTGTTTTACTTGGAATGTATATGGGGTTTAAGGGGTGCAAAAAAGCAATTTTTGCATTGGGAATTGGAAGTGTTTTGGCAGTGTTTGCGATTTTGCTTTCTATTGGGATTGGTAATAGTGCATTTTATCCGAGTTTGGTAGATTTGCAAGATTCTTTAACCATTTATAATGCAAGTTCTAGCTATTATACTTTAAGCGTAATGGGTTATGTGAGTTTGCTTGTGCCTTTTGTGCTGGCTTATATTATTTATGTGTGGAATCTTATGGATAGAGTCAAAATTACAAGAGATGAATTAAGAGAAGATTCTCATCAGTATTAAAGGATTTTAAATGACAGAGTTTTTGTTGATAATGTGGCCTGTTGTGATTTATATAGCTTATAAATTTGTTTGGTTAAATATCAATCATATTGAAAAAGATGATCGAAGTCAAAACTAATGCAAAATAGTTTTGAATTGTTTTGTTTTTTAAAAAATCAAGGGTATTTGAAGAATCCACCTCATAAACTTTGGTGGCCTAATGCTGGGAGTTTTGAGGTTGTAATAGGGGCTATTTTGGTCCAAAATACAAGATGGGAAAAAGCTTTTGAAGTGATTAATCGCCTAAAAATGCAAGGACTATTAAACTTGCATTCTTTGGCGGATATTTCTGCGGAGAATTTACAGGCTTTTATGAAGGATTTGGGGTTTTTTAGGCAGAAATCACAACGAATTATTATGTTGTGCAACAATATTTTAAGCGACTTTGGAGATTTTGAAAATTTTTGTGCCAAAGCAAGTAGAGAATGGCTACTTTCCCAAAAAGGCATAGGTAATGAGACTTGCGATTCAATTCTGTGTTATGGTGCATTAAGAGAAGAAATGGTAGCAGATAACTATACTTATAAATTGCTAAAATCTTATGGTTATGAATTAGAGGGCTATGATGAGTTAAAAGAATGGCTTGTTTGTGGTTTATTGGAAAATTATTCAAAAGTATGTGAAATTTATGGCTATGAGATTCCCATTAATGAGCTTTATGCGAGATTTCATGGAAAAATTGTAGAATTTTGCAAAGAGCATAGGGTATAAAAGGGGGAATTGTGGAAGGAAATCTTTTTGAGCCTTTGGAGTTGTTTTTGGAAATTTGCAAGATTCCACATCCGAGCAATCATGGTATTGAATTGAAAAAATGGCTTATACAAAAGACTAGAGAATTTGGAGCGGAGGTGCAAGAGGATAGTGCGGGGAATCTTTTGTGCATTAAGGGTAAGCCAAAAGTTTGTTTGCAGGGGCATTATGATATGGTTTATGTCGGAGATTCTAAGGATTTTGCGATTAAGCCGATTATAAAAAATGGCTACATTAGTGCAGAAGATTCTAGTCTTGGGGCAGATAATGGAGCGGCTTTGGCGTGTATGTTGCTGGCATTGAGGGATTTTGAAAATATTGAATGCTTATTGACTAGTGATGAAGAAGTGGGAATGATTGGTGCAAATACTTTGGAGCTAGAAATACAAGCACCTTTTGTAATTAATTGTGATAGTGAAGATATCAATGAGGTTATTTTTAGCTGTGCAGGTGGGTATGATTTGGAGGCAAAGAAAGAATTTGCTTCACAAGAGATTCCGCAAGATTATGTTAGCTATGAAATAAAAAGCAAAAATTTTCAAGGTGGGCATAGTGGGATTGAGATTCATAAAAATATCCCTAATGCGATTTTGGAATTGGCTAAGATTGCCAAAGATTTAGAGGGTATTATTGTAGAGTTTTTTGGTGGAGAGAAACGCAATTCTATCCCCACAAATGCAATTTTGAAAATCGCTTTTGAAAAAGAAAAAATGAATATTTTAGAAATGTTGGACAAAGAATATTTTACAATAACGCCTTTAGAGAGAATGAAAAGTGGTTATAGAAGTGGGGAGTTGATTGAGGCGATTTTGGGGTTAGCTAATGGAGTGATTCAAAGCGATAAGAATGGAGTGATTTTGTCTAGTAATCTTGGGATTTTAAGGCAAGAAAAAGGGCTTTTTAGCCTTGCATTAATGGGGAGAGGCAATCAAGAACAACGGATGCAAGAGGGTATCCAAACAAATAAAAAGTGGCTAGAGAGTTTGGGGTTTTGTGTCGCTGTGGCTGATTATTATGCGCCATGGGAGCGGGAAGAAGGGGAGTTGGTAAAATTAGTATTTCAAATTTATCAAAAATATAATCAAAATACAGAACTAAAAAGTATTCATGCTGGATTGGAATGTGGGATTTTAAAACAAAAATTCCCTGCCAAAGAGTTTATTTCTATTGGTCCTACGATTTTGCATCCACATTCTTTAAAAGAAAGAATGGATTTGGAAAGTTTCAAAAAATTTTGGACAATTTTAAAAGAAATTTTGCAAACAAAGCAGTGATTTTATAAAACCGCCAAAGAGATTTTGCTAAAATTATATGAAATTAATTTTGTAGTAGGAAAAAATGAAAAAATGTTGTTTTGCTATTAAAAAAAGCGTGTTGATTGGAATCTTATTGTCAAGCTTTGCTTTTGGAGCACCTTCGATGGTTAATGGAATTGCCTTTTTTGTCAATGGGAATCCTGTAACTTTGTTGGAAGTTTATAAAGTGCAACAAAGAGATAAAGTTAATCAAAACATTGCAGTGGATATTTTAATTAATGAAAAATTGCATGAAGAAGAAATTAAAAAGCATAAAATTGTTGCGACAGAATTAGAAGTTAATGATGAGATTAATAGAATTGCTAGGCAAAATCAAGCAACTGCTGCGCAAGTAGAATCTTATATCCGAAGCAATGGCGGTAATTGGGAAAATTACAAAGAGGAAATCAAAAAAGGGATTCTCAAAAAGAAACTTTATCAAGTGATTGCACAAGAAAGTTTGAAAATGGTAGATGAAAATGAGTTGTTAAATTACTACAATGCACATAAAGAGGAATTTTCAATACCTCAAAGCATCGATGTGACTAAGTTTTTTAGCAAAGATGGAAAGGCATTGGAGACTCTTATTCAAAGCAATGGAAAAGAAGTGCAAAAAGGCGTTCAAAGTGAAAATGAGGTCTTGCAAACAGCCGCATTAAATCCACAGATTGTTGCGGCTTTTACGCAAGGTAAAATTGGCACATTTACTCCAATCTATCCTATTGGAGATGATTTTGTCGTCTTTTTGATTAAAGCAAAAAATAATCCCGCTATTCTCCCTTTTGAAAATGTCAGAAATGTTGTTTTGCAAAAAATAATGGGGCAGAAAGAAGATTATTTGATTTATGAGTATTTTGAAAAATTGCGCTCAAATGCCAAAGTGAATATTATTCGTCTAAATTAATTGCTAGGGAGAAGAAATGAAAAAGATTGTGATGGGAATTTTGGGTTTTGTGATGTTTTTTGTGGGTTGTGCGGATAAAAATACCGATATTCAAAGTAGCACAACAAAGGAAAATATTGAAAAAGTATTGCTTTCTAAAGAAAAATGGAAAATACATAGCTATAAAATCAATGGTGCTACAAAAGTGTTGGCTTTTGATAAGGAAAATGAATTTTTTATAGGTTTTAAAGATGAGCAAGTGTTTGGTGTTGTGGGATGTAATAATTTCTTTGGTGCTTATGAAATCAAAGGCAATGAGATTAAGTTTGCCAATGTGGGGATGACAAGAAAAATGTGTGAGCCTAAGATGATGGAGATTGAGAGTGATTTGACTCAAAATTTATTAAATAACACTAATCGCCTTGAGATATTAGAGGATGGAAAAATTTTAGTTTTTAGTGAAAAATTTTATCTATTAATTCAATAATTTAAAGATATTTTTACTTAAAATACAATAGGCTTGTAAAAAACAAAGGTTATTTATGTGGATAACAAAAAATTATAGTGGAAAGATTCAGCAAGAATACAAAATAGAAAGCAAACTTTTAGAAATAAAAGGCATTAGGCATAATTTAGAAATTTTTAATTCTAAAACTTTTGAGAGTATTGCATTGATAGATGAGCAAATCTTTTTGAAAACTATGCTTGCTCTACAAAGTGAGCTTTTGGCACATATTTGTACTTGCTCCCATCAAGAGCCCAAAAGGGTTTTAATAGCGGATAATTTTAATCTTGAGCTAGCATTTGAATTTTTGCGTTATAGTGAATTAAAAGTGGATTTTTTGCAATTTGATTTGAAGATTCTTGAATCGCTTATTAGCTTTTTTCCGCATTATCAAGAGGTGATGAAAAATGCTAATTTCAAGCTTATTCCGCAACAACAAGAAGAATTTTTGGAGCAAAATGAGCAAAGAGCAAGCCTGTATGATATTATAATAGCCACAGATGAAAACCAATTTCATTGCTACAAAAAGCTTTTGAATGAAGATGGGATTTTGGTGCTTAAGATTCCTCATTTGTTGTTAGATATTTCAAAAACCAAGGAAATTTTAGAATCTTTGGGGGAAGAGTTTAGGATTAAAATGCCTTTTTATATTCCCATGTCTTTAGATATGCAAGATTTTTATATTTTTGCATCTAAAAAATATCATCCAACAGCGGATATTATACTCCAAAGAGCGGATATGTTGGAGGATTTGGAATATTATAATGCCAATTTGCATTTATCTGCCTTTGTGCTTCCACAAAAAGTGAAAAAAGCATTATTTGGGATTGCTTGTAATTGAGCTTTAGATACGCAGTTGCCCTCACAGGAGGGATAGGAAGTGGCAAAAGCACCACTTCTTCACTTTTGAGGCTTTATGGGTATAATGTAATTTGTGCAGATGAAATCTCACATCAAATGCTAGAAAAATGCAAAGAAGAGATTCTTATAAGTTTTGGCAAAGGTGTGTTAGAAAATGGCGAAGTTAGCCGCAAAAGGCTGGGCGAAATTGTTTTCAAAGATAAAGAAAAAAGAAAAACTTTAGAGGATATTTTGCACCCTAAAATCAAAGAAGAAATTACAAGACAAGCCAGAGAATTAGACAAACAAGAGATTCCTTATTTCATAGATATTCCGCTTTTTTTTGAGACTAAAAATTATCCAATTAAAGAAGTGTTATTGATTTTTGTGCCAAAAGAGATTCAGTTGCAACGCCTTATAAAGAGAAATCATTTGACTGCACAAGAGGCAGATGAGAGAATCTCTCTACAAATTCCTATGGAAGAAAAAAAGAAAAAGGCAAATTACACAATAGATAATTCTAAAGATTTGGAAAATTTACAAAGAGAAGTAGAAAAATACTTGCAAAACTACTTATCAAAGCTTGATTTTTAGAGAAAAATTAAGTTTTTTGTAGTATAATTTCTACCCTTTAACGCAGTTTATTTTGTGGAGAAGAGTGCAAGGGGGTGTTAGCTCAGCTGGGAGAGCGCAACGCTGGCAGCGTTGAGGTCAGGAGTTCGATCCTCCTACACTCCACCATTTATGCGTCCGTAGCTCAGCTGGATAGAGCAACAGGTTGCGGTCCTGTAGGTCGGGGATTCGAATTCCTCCGGGCGTACCATAACTTAATATTTATTCTTAAAACTTTTTATAATAATTTTTTATATTTTCCTCCATAGTGAATTCTCAAATGATTATAATAGCATTAGATAAAATCTTTTATTTAATTTTTAGATTTTAGAGAGATTGAATGTAAGGAATTTAAGAAAAAGGAGTTTGGAAATGTATTGTGCGGATTCTAGATTTAAAATTGCAGTGTGTGGAGCACCCGGAAGCATTGGTGATGAGGTTATGGCGGTGTGCTTTTAGTATTAAATTTCTTTATCCAAATTCTCATTTAACCTTTCTTGCTAATTCTAGTATGCCTTTTTCTCTGTTTAAAAATATACAATTTATTGATAGGATTTTTAATGTTCAAAAGGATTTTTCGGCTTTTTTAGAGGAGTTTGATGTGTTGTTGTTTGTTTTTAAGCATGATATGGAAGATAAAATCCAAATTGCTAGAAAATTTAAGGCAACAAAAATATTAATGCTTTTTTCGCAGTATTTACTCAAAACTAAAGGATTTTCTTATTTGTTTGATTCTGCTTATACTAGGGGAGGGGAGATTATAAGGATTATTAATCCCTATTGGAAGCAAGATAAAAATCGTGTTATTTTGGGGGCTTTGAGGCTTGTAAGAGCGTTAAATAAAAAGCATTATGATAAAAATATTCAAAAGATTCCATTATCCAAAGCAAAAATTATTACAAGTCGTGAAAATAAGGTTTTTGTAGATTTGAAAATGCAAAGATTAGGTGCAAATTCTTATGATAAAATAATAGGAATTTCGCCTTTTGGAAAAAGCGCTTCAAGAGGGAATGCAAATTTTTCTATTGAAGAATGGGTAGAAATTACCAAATTTTTGGCTAAAAAATATCAAAACTATTTTTTTGTGTTGATGAATTATGAGGGTAATCCAATAGAGATTGAAGGTTTGAGCGAAATAAATAGCGGAATTTTTGTAAATAATAAAGATTTACTAAACCTTGTAGAATTGATAGGGCGGTTAGATTTGCTTTTGAGCGTGGATACGAGCAATGTGCATATTGCAGATAATTTGCAGATTCCAACTTTAGAGATTATAAGGCAGAGTGAAGCTAAAAAATGGGGAGGCGGTAGCTATGGTGGAGTTTGTGAACAAATAATTTTGCCTAAAGAATGGAAATCTAATTCAAAGTATTATCAAAATTTGTTTATCCAAAAGTCTCAAGAGTTATTAGAAAATCTTTAATTTGATACGCAAAACAGATAAATCTCGCTTTGAAACTTTTGTTATTAGAAAATCATAGTATGATTTATGAAGAAGCTCTGCTAAAATCCCATAAAATAGAGCTTAAATCTAGTAATAAATGCTATAATGCCAAATTTTAATCTTATATTTAAGGAAATTTTATGTTGCTAAATCCAGACTTAGCAAAATTGCTTTTGAGACTTTGTGTGGGCGGACTTATGCTGTTTCATGGAATATTCAAAATCACGCATGGTGCTGATATATATGTGGGTATGCTAGAATCCAAAGGCTTACCGGGATTGATGACTTATGGCGTGTATATTGGCGAGGTGTTAGCACCGCTTTTGATTATTTTGGGTTATCAAGTGCGGATTGCAGCTTTGATTGTGGCTTTTACAATGTTTATGGCAATTTATTTGGTGTATGGATTTGAGATTTTTGCACTTGACTCTTATGGAGGCTGGGTTATTGAACATCAGCTTTTATATATCTTGCCTTGCCTTGCGTTATTTTTCATGGGTGGTGGGAAATATGCACTTTTTGGCAAGAAGGTTCAAGGAAGTACTAAAGATTAATTGCTTTGAAACTTGCCCTAAAGCCCTTTGAGATTTGTCCCTATAAAGTCGCGCTCTAATTCCTTGCAGCATTCAAATACGCTAAAGCCCCCCGCTGCTGGGTCGCATACCAAATCGCCCTTGTTGGTGCAAGATTCTATAAGCATTTTTTGCAAGCCTTTGGGTTTGCTGTGGGGGTGGCATTTTAGCTCTTCTTGAGGTATTTTCTCACAATGCACATCGCGGATAGTGTGGAGCCTCCAAGTGCCTTTTGCTTTTATAGGCTTTTTTTGTAAAACGAGTAAGTATTCGCTTTGTCTTCTCGTGCGATAGCCCATGCCCATTCTGCCCTTATCCCAAGTGATAAGATCTACAACTTGCAAAATCGTGGAATCTAGCCAAGATCCCACGCCCTCACAGAGATGAAATTTATCAATCCACAGCATAAGATAGGAGCTAGGTTTAAGCACACGATTAATCTCGGCTATAAAGCTTTTTATGCTTTCTTCGCTCATTTGGATTAAAGCACTTCTGCCTTTTTGTCGCTCACCCTCATTGCCATAACGCATTTTATCTAGCACGCCACGATACTGCGGGTCAAAAAAGCACAAATCAATGCTTGCAGATTCTAAGCTTTTAAGTAGCGTTAATCCGTCTATGGTGAGTTTGGTATTTTTGGTGATTTTCACTTATATTCCTGAAAACATACGCTCAAGATTTTTTATACACTACTAGATCTTTAACCCTAGATTCTATATCTTTTCTATGCGAATCTAACTCATTTTTGCGTGCGATGGACATTTGTATAAACTCTTTTTCTTGCTCAATACCTATAAATTTTCGATGTAAAAGATTTGCCGCAATGCCTGTGGTGCTAGAACCACTAAAAGGATCGCAGATAAGAGAATCTTCATTGCTCGCCATTAAGATTAAACGCACCAAGAGGCTTAAGGGCTTTTGCGTTGGGTGTTTGCCATTTGCCTTTTCCCAAGGAGCGATAGCTGGAAAGCTCCACACATCTCGCATTTGTTTGTCGCCATTGAGCTTTTTAAGAATCTCATAGTTAAAAATATGCTTATGTTTATGACTTTTTCTAGCCCAGATAATTTGCTCTGTGGAATGTGTAAGATAGCGACAGCTAAAGTTTGGTGGTGGATTTGTCTTTTGCCAAGTGATAATATTGAGAATCTTAAAATCTAATTTTTGCAAGATTCTACCTAATGAAAAGATATTGTGGTATGTGCCGCTTATCATAATGCTACCTGTGGGTTTTAGGGCTTCTTTGGCATTAGTAATCCAGCGCATATTAAAAGTATCAATTTCATCGATATTTTCGCCCTTATCCCATTGCCCTTTATTTACGCTCACAATCTTCCCACTTTGGATACTCAAGCCATCATTAGAGAGAAAATAAGGTGGATCAGCAAAGATTAAATCAAATTGCCCCTTAAATTTTTTGAGAATCTCATTGCAATCGCCCTGATAGAGAGAAAATACAGAATCTTGGCTTTGAAAAATAGGCGATATGGGCAAAACTCTACTTGTCATTTTGTGCCTTTATGGGTTTGGTGGAATGGGCAATCCCAAAACTTGAAGCGGGATATACTCAAAATAATATCTACAATGCACACTAATAATATAATCCAGAACATCTCTGTATTCCGGTTTTCGAAACCAATTACTTAATAAATATACATATTCCACTTCCATATTGAGATTAGATAATAGTTTTTGATATTGCTTTTTCTTAAAATCACAAGTTTGTAGCTTTTCATCAACAGAGCCTGCTACTTGTTGGAATTTACATTCAATAATAAAAAAAGTATTGTTGATGATGACATAAATACTGTCATCGGGTAAAAGTCTTTTAGAAATGATATTTTTCCAATCTACGCCTCTAGCTTCCAAAAATCTGTAAAATTGATGTTTTTTAAAAATTTGCGCAATGAGTTTGTTTTGATAAAAAACCTCGCCATTATTATCTACCGCATAACCATTTTGTTGAGCTAGAAAAGTTGCTAAATCAACACTTCCTTCAAAGATTAATCCTGTTCTTGTGTTCGCTCCACCAATGCCATTTGTGATCATATAATTATCTCCTAGCTTATTTGCCCAAACACCCGCTTGAATATAGAATCTACATTTTTAGTATAGTAGCTATAATCAAAACATTCGCGGATAATCGCCTCGCCAGAATCTCCACCTTTTGAAAGTAGCCCCACAAGCTCACTATCATCTAAAAGATATTGCAGATATAGGCTCTCACCCTTTTCATTTACCACCGCTTGTCCCTCTTGCAAAGATTTCCACACTTTCATTGCGTTGCGTTGCACGATTTTATAAGCATCCTCGCGGCTTACCCCGCATTTAGGCAGCTCTAGCAAGATTCTCTGTGAAAAGACAAGCCCACCGGTTAGATTGAGATTTTTAAGCATATTTTTAGGATACACGACAAGCTTATCGATGAGTCCCGTTAGCCTCCCTAGCATAAAATCTGTCGTGATAAAGGAGTCTGGCAAAATAAATCGCTCTACGCTAGAGTGGCTAATATCTCGCTCATGCCACAGCGCGACATTCTCCATAGCAGGCAGCGCAAAGCTGCGTATCACGCGACAAAGCCCGGTAATATTTTCGCTTAACACCGGATTACGTTTGTGTGGCATAGCAGAGCTGCCTTTTTGCCCCTCGCTAAAATACTCCTCTGCCTCATACACCTCTGTGCGTTGCAAATGCCGAATCTCAACCGCGATTTTCTCACAGCTACTAGCCAAAAGGGCTAAATCACTTATAAGCCTTGCGTATCTATCACGTTGAATCACCTGATTGCTCGCTGGGGCAGCCTGCAAACCTAAGTCCGCACACACAAGCTCTTCTAGCTCTATGGGGGTATGGGCTAGATTACCCATAGCACCGCTAATTTTGCCCACACTTATGACTTCTAGGGTAGATTCTAGGGACCTTAAATGCCGCGTCATCTCATCATACCATATCGCACACACTAGCCCAAAGGTGATAGGCTCGCCATGTATCCCATGACTGCGTCCCACCATAAGCGTGTCTTTATGCTCATACGCCCTGCGTTTTATCGCCTCTCTTAGTTCCTTAACATCATCGATGATAATTTTGAGTGAATCTCGCATTTGCAATGCCACAGCGGTATCAATCGTATCGCTTGAAGTGATTCCATAATGAAACCACCGCGACTCCTCACCTAGAGATTCTGCCACACTCGTGGTAAAGGCGATGAGGTCATGCTTGGTTACTGCTTCTATCTCATCGATTCTAGTGATGTCAAAGCGTGCATTTTTGCAGATTTTCTCACAATCAGAATCTGGAATGAGTCCTAGCTTATTCCACCCACGCACTAACGCCTTTTCTACCTCTAGCCATGCACTATATTTCGCTTCCATATCCCAAAGTTTTTTCATTTTTTCACGCGCGTATCGTTCAACCATTAGATTTTTATCCTTTTTGAAATTGTGTTACAATATCCTAACATAACACCACTTAAAAGTTGCAAAATGCCCTTTATTAAGAAAAAATTTTATATCAAAGAGCCTATCAAGGCTTATTTGTTTTTAATGCGAGAATTAGGCTTGGATATGGCAAAAGCCCAGAGTTTTATCAATAAAGGGAGGATATTTTATGGAAATAAAACTTTGGGAAATAATGAAAAAAATAAAATTTTAGAAAAAGAAGTGGAGATTTTGCTTTTTGTCCCTCAATCCAAAGGGCTTAAACCATTGTTTGAAAATGAGGATTTGGCGATTTTTGATAAACCAGCAAAAATGCTTATTCACCCAAAAGGGAGATTTGCTCATCATAGTTTGATTGATGAAGTGCGTGAGGCTTGTGGGCAAGAAGCGACTTTAATCCATAGGATTGATAAGGAAACAAGCGGGTTGGTATTGGTGGGTAAGCACAAAAGAAGTATTCAAGAATTGGGGGAGTTGTTTGCCAAAAAGAAAATCAAAAAGGAATATTTGGCGTTGGTTAGGGGGGAGATGAGGGGTGGGGATTTTTGTCTTTCTTTGCCACTTGCCATGCAAAAAAAGGGTGGGGATTTGAGTGTGCGTTCTATTTATTGGGGGCAGATTCTAAAAGCACAAAGCTTGAATTTTAAAGCAGCTAAAAGTGAATTTGAGATTTTGGGGTATATCAATGGGAATACATTGCTAAAAGTGTATCCTATTACCGGTAGGACGCATCAGATTAGAATCCATCTTTTTGCCTTGGGATTTCCTATTTTGGGCGATCCGCTTTATGGGTGTGAGGATTGGCAAAGTCGGGAGTATTTGGATAGTGAATTTATAAGTAAAAATGATTCATTGGGGCTTTGTGAGGAAAAGAGGATTGAGTATTTTGGGGCAGAGCGATTGATGCTGCATGCGTATAGTTTGGAGTTTTTTTATGGTGGTAGAGAATATCACTTCCGAACAATACAGAGATTTGGAATCAAGTAGAATCGTCAAATATTGTTACTGAATCGTAAATGATATAATGGAAATATTTATTGAAAGAATTTTCTGTACTCGGTAGGATAGCTGCCCTTTAGGCACATTCTCCCTAAAGTCGAACAATTTATCACTCATCTTGCAGTTAGATAGTCCAAACCAAATTGATTAATATTTGAAGTTACTTCTTGTGCATGCTCAACAACCTTTGATGCTGCCTCATTGCGACTGTTAGCATCAGAATCTGCAAATTCTTTTAGTTGAATTGCTTTTGCCTCTTCTAGTGAGTCTATTTTTTTTAGTTGAAAGATATCTTTGTGTATATGCTGTTGCAAAACTATCAGCATAACTACTTAGATAGCAAGCCAAACAACAGGCTTAAAATAAAAATGTCCTTTTTGTCTGAAACTTCAAAATTTATTATAAAAAGTATAAAGTGAAGTGAAATGAGGAAGATTATTGGTTTCAATAGTTATGTTGTTAATGTGCTATTGAGAGCCAAATAAAGGCTAAAGAAGTCTCTAGCTGGCTAATTTATATTTAAATTTGATACAAAAGTAATCAAAAATTTTTAGATGAGTTTTGCAATCTCTTTGGCGTGGTAGGTGATGATAATATCTGCACCTGCGCGTTTAAAGCCAAGCATTGTTTCTAATAATACGCGTTCATAATCGATTAAATTTGCTTTTTGGGCAAATTTCAACATTGCATATTCTCCACTGACATTGTAAGCTGCTAAAGGCAATAATGTCCTTTCTCGAATATCTCTTATAATGTCTAAATAGGCTAATGCTGGTTTTACCATCAAAATATCCGCACCTTGTGCTTCATCTTCTAGGCTTTCTAGTATGGCTTCTCTTCGGTTTGCTGGGTTTTGTTGGTAACTTTTTCTATCTCCAAAGCTTGGAGTGCTTTGGGCGACATCTCTAAAAGGTCCATAGTATCCGCTTGCAAATTTGGTGGAATAGCTCATTAGAGGAATGTGTTCAAATCCATTGGAATCTAATGCTTGACGCAAAGAAATAATCATTCCATCCATCATTGCACTAGGCGCGATAATATCCGCACCATTTTGTGCAAGAATTAAAGCTTGTTTGTTGAGAATCTCTAAGGTGAGATCATTATCCACAGAATTGAGTTTTGGGCTTAAAATACCACAATGCCCATGGTCTGTGTATTCGCAAAAACACAAATCCACACAAACTAATAAATCGGGGAATTTCTCTTTAATTGCTCGTGTAGCTTGAGCGATGATGCCTTCTTGACTTAATGCTTCGCTACCTACGCTATCTTTGATCTTTGGAATCCCAAAAAGCAAAATAGAAAAAATCCCGAGTTTTTGCAAAACTTCGCATTCCCTTAAAGCTTCATCAATGCTTAATTGATACACTTCAGGCATTGATTCAATGGGGTTTTTAACGCCACTACCATGAGTAATAAAAAGAGGGTAAATTAAATCTTTTTTAGAGAGAGTGGTTTCTGTAAGCATTTCACGAATATTTGGATTTAGACGCATTCGCCTTAGTCGTTTAAACATTTTCATCCTTTAAATTTTTTTGAGATACTACTCCTTTTATGATAAAAATATTCTGATTATTTTGGTGGAAGTAATCTAATTCTAACCCTTGTGTTTCTAATGTGCTTTTGATAATGTATATTCCAAGCCCTAAGCCACTTGTGTTGGATTTGGAATCTTTAAAAAAGGGTTTGGAATGATCTTTTAGGGTGTAGGGCAGAGGGTTGCCATAATTTTTGATCCACAAGTCTTTTTTGGCGATACAAATTTCAATTTGCCCTTGTGTTTTGTATTTAATAGCATTATCAACAAGATTTTTGATAACAAGAGAAATCATTTCAAAATCAGCGTATAAAGATTGTTGATTTTGTGGAAGAATGAAGAGCGAAGTGATTTGCTCTTCATCTAAAAGCAGCATTTCAAAGACTCTTTTTAAAACATCTTGAAGTAAAATTTTTTGTTTGTTTGGGCAGTAATTCCTAGAGCTTAATTCTTCGATTTTTGCAAATTCATTAATAAGAGAATTTAATCTCTCAAAAACAGAGCACAAACGCTCTTTATAAAGTGGATTGTCAATCATTTCAGCAGTGATTCTGCCTTTTGTGATAGGGGTTTTTAATTCGTGCATAATGGAGCGTAAGAATAAATGGCGTGATTGATTGAGTGCGTTGATTTTTTGGACGGCATTATCAAATTCTTGTGCCAACTCACCAATTTCATCGTTTTGATTGATTTTACAAGAAATATCCATTTGCCCATTTGCAAATTTTCTAATTTCTTTTTGTAGTGTTTTTAGCGGCAAGATACTGCGAATCACCAAAACAAAAAGAAAAACCACAATCACAAATGCAATAAAAGTAATAATATAATAGTTAAAAAGTCTATCAAAATGAATATCGCCATAAACACGCCAATCTTGAGGAGTTTGCAAAAAAAGATAGATTCCGCCTTCTTCTTTGATGATTTTTGCAATCACCCCATGGTTGAAATTTGGTGTAATATGGGCTTCAAAGAGATCTAAGATTTCTGTATTTTTGATTTGAACTAAACCTAACTCATTAAGATATTTTTCAATTAAAGTGATATTGCCACCAAAGCGGACGAGTTGATTGATGGTAGCTAAAAATTGCGTGTATTTTAATTGATTTTCATAGTTTTTTCTATCAATTTCTTCGCGGATAAAATAATATGAAAAAGCACTCAAGCCAATAATAGCAATGAGGAATAAAATAGTGATTTTAACGATAATGGAATTTTTAATCATTGTCTTTTATTTGAAATTTATAGCCAATTCCGCGGACAGAAAAAATATATTTCTTGCCATTTTTCTCGATTTTTGAACGCAGTCTCCCGACAATTACATCAATACTTTTATTGCTACTATCAGGATTAATAGAATCAGAATGTGTGGCAATTGCATCACGCGTTAAAGCTTGATTTTTGTTTTCTAGCATAAAGCTCAAAATTTCGTATTCTGCTTTGGTTAAATCTAATAATTCATCATAGAGATAAATCTCTCGGCTGCCTTTGTCTAAGCGGAAAGGAAAAATGGAAATTTCTGTTTCATTGGGTTTGCTAGTAGAATTGTATCGACGCAATACACTATGGATTCTTGCAACTAATTCTTTTGGATCATAAGGCTTTGGAATATAATCATCAGCACCATATTCTAATGCCAAGACTCTATCTTCAACATCACTTCTAGCAGAGGAAATAATAATGGGGATATGTTTTTCTTTTGCGACTTTCTTGCAAACCTCAAGCCCATCTAAATTTGGGAGTGTTAAATCTAAAAGAAGGAGGTCAAAATGTCGAGTGTTAATCGCACTCATACCCGTATAGGGCTCATCATAATTTGTCACATTAATATCGTGAGCCTTGAGGTATTCGCTAAGAATAGTCGCTAACTCTAAATCATCTTCAATCATCAAAATTTCTAGCATGGTGTTTTCCTTACAAAAAGGAGGATTGGGTATTTTAGGGGGGTAATTAAAAATTTAGGAAAACACCCACTAGAATAAATATCTCTAATTAAAAATAAACTCTCTTCACAAAGGAGAAACGGATGAAAAACTCTAACCAATGTTGTGCGGAACATTTGTATCTCAAGCCATCCCGCTTGAGACAATGAAATTATAAAACAATATAGTAAATCAAAAGTAAATGAAAAATTTTTTTTCATTTTTGATTCTTTTTTTCGTCAATAATGGCTAAAGTGAATTCCAAAAAATTTAGAATCATATCAACCTTATCTTCGATGTTTCTGTTGTTTGGAGATTGTAACCCTTCAAAAAGAACGAGGATTCGCTCTTGCATTGCATTGAGGAATCTTTCTTCTTCTTTGTATTGTTTGATGAGGATTTGTTTTAATTCTTCTGTATTTTTAAGATCTAGCTTTTCTATTTTTCTTTCATAAGGGTTTTGAGAATCTAGTGAATTTTTGTGGAGATTTTCTTCTGTGGGTAAAATATCCAAAAGTGCTTCCCTTTCTTGTTTGGTTTCTTGTTGTGGAGAATTAATTTGATTGGGTAAATTAGTTTGTGTTTGTGAGGCGTCAATCTCGGCTAAAGTCTGTAAAATCGCTTCTTTTAATTCCATAGTTTCAATAACCACCTTTCAAATTCATTGTATTCGACTTGTGAATCCATACTAATAAAGAAATTTAGCATTTCTTCATTGGCTTTTCCATAATTTTTTCGATTGCTTGTAAGTCTTTTTAGGGCAATCTTTGCTTCGATATTTTCAGGGTTTTCTTGCAAAATAGTTTTGTAAATTTCAGCGGCTTCATGGCGATGACCTTGAATCTCATAAATGCTTGCAAGTGTTAAGGTTTTCATTGGAATACTAACCTTTTTAAGTCAAAACTAAAATGCGTAATTCTAGCATAATTTTAAAAATATTGAAAAAATCCCATAAATTTTAGGCGAGTTGATTTATGATGAAAAATACAAATGGAGCAAGGTTTGTAATTTCTGTGAGTCTTTTTTGCCTATTTTGGATTCTATGCTAGAGTTTATATCTAGCATTTTTGCACCGATATTTCTTAGGGGGATAATATTATCTGCACAGATTCCACCAGCAACACAAAGATAGTCATTTACTTTTTCTTTGAGGGATTTTAATACTTCTAGTTTAATGCTTTTCCCACTTCCTCCCCCTAGCTGGCTTTTTGAATCCAATAAAACAAAGGGGCTAATGAAGTCCCCTAAATCTTCAGATTCTGCAATATTCCATACTTCATAAAAAGAAAAATCCGCATTTTTTAAATCTATTTTTGCAAAGTTTTGTTGTTTTACTCCATGGAGTTGCAAGGCATCAATGATCCCTTGTTTATAGAGGTTGATGGCTTGTTGTAGCATTTTTTCATCTTCTTTTACCACACCTATTTTGAGTATTTTTGGGTGAGATTTGAGGGCATTAGAAATCTCTTCTATGGCTTGTGGGGTTATAAATCTTGGAGAATCTTTGGCTAGGATAAATCCTAGTGCAGCAAGTTTTTTGGGACTTGAATCGTTGGGTGTGTGATTTTGGAGAGTTGATTCTAGGGTATTTGCACACATTAGAGCATCTTCTTTGGAGGTAATTCCGCAGATTTTCAAAAAGCCTTGTGGCGAATTTAAAAGCTCAAAAGCATTGCTATAAAAAGCATTAGGAGAGTTTTTGCCACAAATCATTGAATCTTTTAGTGATTTTAGAGTTTGTGTAGGGTTGGAATCTCGCACAAGATAGCTTCCACACAAGATCCCATCAAATCCGATATTTCCTATGACAAATCCATCAAAACTGCATTCAATAGAAGATTCAAAAATGGTTTTGCTTTGTGGGTTGGTGGTTTTTAAATATTTTAAGAGGTTGTAGGCTTGGATTTTATTGATTTTAAAAGTGTGTAAATTGCGTGAATTAATCCCAATAAGCATTGCTTTTAGAGGGGTGATGAAATCAATTTCTGCTTGATTATGCACTTCAATAAGGGGGGTTAGACCAAGCTTTAGTGATTCTTCATAGAGAGATTTTAGCCTAGAAAAACCACCATTTTCGTTATTTTCCCCGATGAAAACTGCCGCAATTAACAGTACCATATCTGCACCAAAATCATAAGATTCTTGGATTTGTTCTATTTTGGTAATAAAATCTTTGCGTAAAATGGTGGCATTTGGATAGGATTGCTTGACTTGATGCAAATCCTCTAAACTGCCTTTGAAAAAATCCTCTTCACACAAAATAGAAATAGCACTCGCACCGCCTTTTAAATAAGAATTTGCTAAATCTTTGGGGTTTTCTATTTTTCCGATATTTCCAGCTGAGGGGCTTGCTCTTTTGATTTCTGCGATGATGATAGGAAAATCAAGGTTTGGCGGGGTGGGTGGAGTATCTCTTGTGGCTTTTAAAATAGGATGTTTGGCTTTTTTGTCTAAAATATTTTTTAAAATTGTAGGAATCATTGTAAGCCTTCTAAGTGTTGGTGACTTAGGGTTTTAAAGGATTCTAGGGTTTCAAAAACTTCTTTGCTTTGGATAATTTCTTTTGCCCTAAAAAAGCCATCTTGAATACTTTGTGCTTGGTTGCAAAGGTAGAGTGCAGCTCCCATATTGAGTGCTACTAAATCGAGTTTTGGAGAAGGTTTGGCGTTGAAAATATCTAAGGTAATTTGTAAGTTTTCTTGGCTATCTCCACCTTGAAGTAAAGAATGATGGACAAAATCTAGTCCCACTTCAATGGGGTTAAAAATATAAGTTTTGATATCGCCATTGTGTAATTCTGTAATTTGTGTGGGCGCACAAAGAGAGATTTCATCATAACCATCAAGTCCGCTAACAACCATTGCGCGTTTAACTCCCAAAATTGCTAAAGCCTTTGCCATAATTTCTGTGTAGGATTTATCAAAAACACCAATGAGCTGGTGAGTTATGGGGCTTGGATTGCTTAGGGGACCAATGAGATTAAAAGTGGTTTTAAATCCGAGTGAAGAGCGTGCATTAGCAGCAAATCGCATTGCAGAATGGAATTTTTGTGCAAAAAGAAAAGTGATATGGAGATTCTTATAAATTTGTTTAATGTTTTCAAAATCCATATTTACATTAATTCCAAGTGCATTAAGTAAGTCTGCTGAACCGCTTTTGGAGGTAATGGCTTTGTTGCCATGCTTGATAATTCCAAAATTATTTTTTTTGGCTTGTGAAGCCAAAAGCAGTGCAGAAGTGGTAGAGACATTGAAAGTTTTAGCATTACTTCCACCTGTGCCTACCATATCAAAACGCATTGTTAGGCTATCTTTTAAGTCAATTTTCACAGCTTTTTTTTTGAGTACAGAAGCAAAACCTGCTAGTTCATATTCATCAATGCCCTTAATTTCTAAGCTTGTAAGGATACTCCCTATTTGTGCATCACTGAGATTCCCCTCTGTGAGTTCGTCCATTAGATTGTAGCTTTCTTGAAAATTGAGAGATTTTTGGTGCAAAACTTTTTTGAGATAATCTTTTGTAGGGATTGGTTCTCTTGTGTAATGCAAGAAGTTAAGGAGCATTTTAATGCCTTCTTTGGTTCCAATGGATTCTGGGTGGAATTGCAAACCTACTAAATGGTATTGTTTGTGTTCCACTGCCATAACTTCGCCATCTTCACTCATTCCGCTAATCAAAAAGCATTCTGGAATCTCTTCTTTCTTACCCACAAGAGAATGGTAACGAGCAATAGGGGTTTTTGGGCTAATGTGGCGGAAGATTCCTTTGCCATTGTGGATAAGGGGTTCAACCTTGCCATGCACGATATTTTTAGCATTTTTGATTTCTACTCCAAAAGCACTCAAAATTGCTTGATGTCCAAGACAGATTCCCAAAATAGGATAGATTCCTTTGAATTTTTGCACAATTTCAATGCTAATCCCAGCTTCTTTGGGGGATTTTGGTCCGGGTCCTATGATGATATAACTTGGATTTAGGGATTCTATTTCTTTGAGCGTGGTTTTGTCATTGCGTAAAACTTTGATAGGGTAGTTAAATTGACTAAAAGCTTGATAAATATTGTAGGTAAAGGAATCGTAATTGTCAATTAAAATAATCATAGTGTCTCTTTTGTGATGAGGTTATTTTCCATTGTTTTCTCCCATAATGGCTTCCACTAAAGAAAGCATTTTGTTTTTGGTTTCTAAATATTCTTCTTTGGGGATAGAATCATAAACAATTCCAGCCCCTGCTTGTAAATAATAAATGCCATTTTGATAGATTGCTGTTCTAATAGCAATGGCAAAGTTCATATCCCCGCTTTGCGTAAAATACCCAATAGCCCCTGCATAAATTCCTCTTTTATGTTCTTCTAGGGATTCGATAGTTTTGATAGCTTGAATCTTTGGCGCTCCACTTACTGTTCCTGCAGGGAATGCTGCTAGGAGTGCATCATCTTTTTTGTGAGTCTGTAAATCCATAATGCCTTCTACTTCAGAAACTAGGTGCATTACTTTGGCGTATTTTTCGATAACTTTTTCTTGAGTAACTTTTACACTCCCGCCTATTGCGACTTTGCCAATATCATTGCGTCCTAAATCCAAAAGCATTAAATGTTCGGCATTTTCCTTTTCATTGTGGATCAATTCTTCTTCTAGGCGAGAATCTTCAATCTCATTCATGCCTCTTTTACGCGTTCCAGCAATAGGTCTAAGTGTAAGTTTGGCTGTTTTTTCATCAAGGCTTTCTAGCTTTATAAGGACTTCAGGGGAGCTTCCTATGATTTGGAAATGCCCAAAATTATAATAATACATATAAGGGCTTGGATTGTTAGTGCGGAGATTCATATAAGCTTTAAGAGGTGGTAAATTGCTTTTTATTTGCATACTTTGACTTGGCACACATTGTAGAAGGTTGCCTTTGTAAATTTCTTCTTTGAGGGTGGTAACCATGTGTGTGTAGTAGGATTGCTTGTCTTTTGAGATAATTTCTGAAGTATAGTTTTTGGAGGATTCTTGTGCGGGTTGGAGATTTTCTAGTTTTTGGATAATCCGTTCTAAACGCTGATTTAAATTATGGGATTCACATTCATCTTGATAGGTAACGCTAATGAGATAAAGAGATTCGTAGAAATGATCAAAAATAGCAAAATCCCGTCCAAAAATAAAGGCATTATCATAACAATCATAAAGAGAGGGGTTTTTGAATTGAATAGATTCTATTTGGCTAAAAAATTCATACCCCAAATATCCGACACCTCCAAGTGGTAAGGGCAAATCTTGTGGAAGATTTTGTGGTGTTGGAGCGAGGTTTCTTAAAGTTTCTAAAATTTGCAAAAAGTTTTGGCTATCTTGCAAAGTATGGTTAAAATCTTCATGGATTAAAGAGATTTTTTGATTTTCTTGTGTAACTCTAAAAGCTTCTTTTAAGATTAAAATTGAGAAACGCCCTTTGCCGGTTTTTAAAAACGCAGATTCTAGCAATACAGGAGCATTGAAAGATTCACACAATATCAAAGGAGTGATTTTTGATGCTGGAATCTTGCGAAACTCTAAAGAAGCTGGGTAGCCTTTTTGTTTTGGATTTAAAAACTTAAACATAAACTCTCTCATAAAATTAATTTTAAAATTTAAAGATAGGATTATACTATGGATTTTTTTAAAAATAAATTTGATTACTTGGGGTATAATGCTAAAAATTTTAGCACATAAAGAAGTGGCAATGAAAAAGAAAATATTTGTGGAATCTAAAAAAGGATTTTTTGGAAAAGAGACAAAGCATACTCACTCATTTGGTGGGCAATATGTCCCTGAAATTTTGTATCCTGCGTTAGATGAATTAGAAAAGGCATACCATAGTATTTTGGATTCTAATGAATTTAAAAGTGAGTTTAAAAGGCTTTTAGCGGAATTTGTAGGGCGTCCTACTCCGTTAATTTATGCAAAAAATATAAGCAAGATTTTGGGTAATGAAATTTATTTGAAGTTTGAAGGACTAGCAAACACGGGAGCACATAAGATTAATAATGCTATAGGGCAAGTGCTTTTGGCTAAAAAAATGGGCAAAAAAAGAATCATTGCAGAAACAGGAGCTGGACAGCATGGGCTCGCTGTAAGTGCTGCATGTGCAAAGCTTGGTTTAGAATGTGTGATTTTTATGGGTAGTAGAGATGTCAAACGACAATTTCCTAATGTTTTTAATATGGAGCTTTTAGGGGCAAAGGTTGTGAGTGTAGAGAGTGGCTCACAGACATTAAAAGATGCGGTGAATGAGGCATTAAGAGAGTGGAGTAAAGATTGTAAAAACACTTTTTATGTGCTTGGGAGTGCATTAGGTCCTTATCCTTACCCAGATATTGTAAGGGAGTTTCAAAGTGTGATTAGCAAGGAGCTAAAAAAGCAAACTCAAAAGTTTTTCAAAGGGAATCCGGATATTATGGTGGCTTGTGTGGGAGGAGGAAGCAATGCGATGGGATTTTTCAGCCATTATCTAAAAGATGAGGAAGTGCATTTAGTGGGGATTGAAGCAGGGGGGAAAGGAAGCAGAATTGGAGAAAATGCCATAAGAATGGGTAACAAAGAAGCTCATTTGGGAATTGCACAAGGCTATAAAAGCTATTTTTTGAGTGATGAATATGGAAATTTATTGGAAACTTATTCGATTTCTGCTGGGCTTGATTATGCTGGGATTGGACCACAATTAGCACATTTAAAAGAGATTGGGAGGGTAGAGTTTGGCTCTAGTAGCGATGATGAGGCATTGGAAGCTTTGAAGTTTTTTGCTAAAAATGAAGGAATCATTGCTGCTTTAGAATCAAGCCACGCACTTTCTGGAGCATTGAAAATTGCCAAAAAAGTGAAGAATAAAAAAATCATTATCAATGTTTCAGGACGTGGGGATAAGGATATTTTTATCACCGCAAAAGCCTTGCAAAAGGATCGTTGGTGTGAGTTTTTGCAAAATGAGATTGTTGAGATGAAAGGGTAGATAATGGAGCAAAAAATACAGCTAATGGGGCATATTGTCGCTGGATTTCCTAGCTTGGAAGGAAGTTTGGAGGCAGCACTTGGAATAGCAGAGGGTGGGGCAGAGTATTTGGAAGTGCAATTCCCTTTTTCGGATCCTAATGCGGATGGTGTAGCAATTGCAAATGCTTGTGAGGAATCTCTCCAAAAAGGCTTTAATACGGATTTGGGATTTGAATTTTTGGTGCAACTTAAGAGGGCGTTTGTGGATAGAAATCTCTCAACTAAAATTTTGATTATGACTTATGGGAATATTTTGTTTGCTTATGGCATGGAGAGATTTTTAAAAAGGGCAAAAGAGTGCGGTGTTTTTGGGCTTATTGTGCCGGATTTATCTTTGCAAAATGATGAGAATCTTTTTGGATTGAGCAAGCAATATGGATTAGAAAATATCGCACTTATTGCTCCATACACAAATTCTAAGCGAATGGAAAAGCTTGATAAAGTCACAGGAAGCTTTATTTATGTAGTAGCAAGGAATGGAATTACAGGCAATGAAACTCAAATTGATTCTAGGCTTTTGGAATATATAGCAAAAGTCAAAAAACACACTACAAAGCCTATTGCTTTGGGGTTTGGGATACAAAGTAGGGAGCAGATTGATGCACTAAGGGGGATTGTGCCTATTGTGATTGTTGGGAGTGCTTTTGTGAGAATGATAGCCCAAAGCGTGAAAGAAGGGAAAGATTTGCAAGAAAGCCTTAGTGCCTTCACAAAAGAGCTATTAGGCAAATAGATACCTCAAGAATCTATACGCATTTTGACAAACAAAAACTTTAAAGCAACCATAGAAATAATATGCGTTGAAAAAAGGATTATGAGTGTCTATATATCTTGCGACAATGTAAAGAGATTTAGAAAGTTTTTGTTGTAGGAAAGTTGGGATTTATATTTGGGGGCTAATAGGTTTGGTAATCTATGCCTCCTAGATTTTGAAGTTGTTTTTATATTGTTGTATAGAAAGGTTGCATTGAAATGAGATTTTATTTAAAGAGGGTGCTCCCAAGTCTTACGCAGTTGCTTCCGCATTTAATAGCAAGTTCAAAATCTCCACTCATTCCCATGCTTAAGATATTTGCACCATTTTTTTGGAGTTTTTCATAGATTTTTGAAGTTAGCTCAAAACTATTTTGGATAATTTTGGTATCTTGTGTGTGTGCTCCGATACTCATTAATCCACAAAGCTTGATATTAGGGCAGGTTTCTTGAATCTGAAGATAAGATTCATAGGCAGATTCTGGATCAAATCCACTTTTTGTGGTTTCTTTTGCACTATTGATTTGTAGAAGCGTTTTTAGTGTGAGGTTTTCCCTCTCTAATCGTTTTTGAAGTTCATTAGCAAGAGAGAGGGAGTGCAAACTATGAAACATAAAAGGTTTGAGTTTTAATAAGGCATTGATTTTGTTGCTTTGGAGATTTCCTATGAAATGCCACTCTAAGGGTAGAGATTCTAAGGTTTGGGATTTATAAGATAGATCTTGCACTTTGTTTTCTCCAAAGGCTCTTTGTCCGCATTCATAGAGAGCTTGGATTTCTTGGTGGCTTACATACTTGCTCACTGCTACAAGCCTTATGATGCGGTGTCTATCCACAGAGATTCTAGCTTTTTCTATTTTGTCAATTGCATTGATGAGGTTTTCTTGAAAGCGATTCATAAAATTCCTTTAAAAAGGCATTGTGCCATTCATAATCCGAATCATATCATTATACAACCCAAGTCCCATAAGTCCAAACAAAAAAACCCAACCAGCAATTGTTAGGCGATAAAGGGTATTAAGGCTTGGAATTTTTTTGGTAATCATTTCATAGAGGGTAAAAACGATGTGTCCGCCATCTAATGCAGGGATAGGCAAGAGATTTAAAATGCCAAGATTCACCGAAATCAAAGCAGTAAAGGTAAAAAGAGTAACAATTCCTAGCTCGGTTGCTTTTTTGGTGATAGAGACAATGGATACAACTCCACCTACTTCGCTAAGAGGCACAACTCCCATAATCATTTTTTCCAAACCTTGCAAAATTAAAGTTCCAGCTTGTAGAGTTTGAAAAAACGCATAAGGGATACTTTCTGTGAGTGAATAAGAAATAATCCTTAATTCATTAGCAGCGACAATCCCAATGAGTGGGCGTGTGATTGTCTCTCCAAAAAGATTCTTGCTTGTGCCAATTTTGGGTGTTAAGGTGGTGGTATGCTCTTGATTGTCGCGTAAAAATGTAATTTCTAAATTCCCTTGTGAAGCGGCAATTGTTTCATTAAGAGCATTCCAAGTGCGAATATTTTTTCCATTAATTGAGGTGATTTCATCTCTGGCTTTTAGGTTTGCAAGGCTTGCGGGGCTATTTTCTTGAACTTTACCTATAACGGGGGCTAATTCATTTTGTCCTATTAGGGCAATGGCAATATAAAGCAAAAAAGCCAAAAGAAGATTGAAAAAAGAACCAGCAGCCAAGATAATCAATCTTTTATACCCTGCAATCCCATATAGGCTATCGTTATCATAATTGCGATTTTTTGGGTCTATATCGCTTTGCCCTTTGAGCTGAACAAAACCGCCAAGTGGAATAGGTCGCAAGGAATATTCCGTCTCGCCGATTTGTTTTTTCCAGAGTTTTTGACTCCCAAAGCCTATGCTAAAGGCTTCTACTTTCACTCCAAAAAATTTTGCAGCTAAGAAATGCCCTAATTCATGGAAAAAAACCAAAAAGGCTAAAACTAGAATTGAACCGATTAATCCCATAAGAATCCCTTATTTATTATCTTGTTTTTGTGTAGGCTTTGGCATAATCATAGCCCGAATAAAGTGTAATGATAACTGCAAGCCATAAAGTCGCATTGGCAAAAGAATAATCCATCAATAAAAAGGCAATGGCGGTGATTTGTAAGCCGGTTTTGTATTTGCCAAGGTTAGATGCAGCGACTTTTAAACCTTTGCTTGCTGCAATAACTCTTAATCCTGTGATGAAAAATTCTCTCCCCAAAATCAAAAAAACTGCCCATGCATCAGCCCTATTAAGGATTAAAAGCCCAATAAAAGCACTCAGCATTAATAACTTATCTGCAAGTGGGTCAAAAATCTCACCAAAAACACTTGTTACTTGAAAGTTCCTTGCAATAAAGCCATCAAAAAAATCAGTAATGCTAGCAAGGCAAAAAACCAAACAAGCAAGGTAATTTATCCAAGTGGGGTGGATTGAATCTGGCAACCAATCTCGCCCATAAAGCAAAATGGCTAAAAGCAAAAATGCAAAACCGATTCTAAGTGTAGTTAGAATATTAGGTAAGGTTTTTAAATTCATTACTTAAAGCTTGTGCCACCATCAATTACAATTGTTTGTCCTGTGAGCCATGCACTTGCATTTTCATCACATAAGAATAAACAAGCTCCCGCAATATCTTCTGGTTTGCCCATTCGATTGAGTGGAGATTGCTCTTCAACCTTTGCTTTTACCTCAGCATAATCTGGGAATGCTTTGAGCGCATCTGTATCAATAGGACCACCACTCACCGCATTAACTCGTATATTATACTCTCCAAGCTCCATTGCGGCGTATTTTACCATTGTTTCTACTGCATTTTTTGAATTGCCATGCCCTGCATAATTTGGCATATAGACAAGATTCCCAGTAGAGCTTAGAGTGATAATACTCCCGCCACCTATTTTTTGCATTCTTTTAGCCGCTTCTTGTGCTCCTACGACAAAAGCTAGAACGGTTGCTGTGTAAATATTGTTTAAGCCTTTTGGTTTAAGACGCATAAAGGGAGCAAATCCACCAACTACGCTTTTGCCATAAATAATTGCGTTGCTAATAAAAAAATCCACTCTTTCAAAATCTTCATCAATTTTTGCAAATAATTCTTTGTATGTTTCAGGCTCTAAGACATTTAGCGGATAGGCTTTGGCTTTGATTTTGTATTTGGTTTCTACATCAGCAATTATTTTTAGTGCTTCTTCTTCGTTTTTATTGTAGGTAAAGGCAATATTTACTCCATTTTGTGCAAAACGATAAAGAATTGCTTTGCCTATTCCACGCGTTGCTCCGCTGATAACTAATGTTTTTCCTTTGAAATTTTCTATCATTTGACTACCTCGTATTTTGTTAAGATATTTTCTAAAATTTTAAGATTTTCTTCACTTGGTGGAACAAGTGGTAAGCGGTATTCTAAAGTATGAAGAAGTCCGCTTAGATACATCGCAGCTTTTATAGGGATTGGATTGCTTTCGATGAAAAGGGCTTTGTTGATAGCATAAAGTTCATTGCTAAGATTGTGTGCTTTTTGGTAATTAGATTCTAATAGAATGCTATGAGTGAGCTCTGCAACTTTGTTGGGTAAGAGATTAGAGGTTACTGAAATCACTCCCATACCTCCACAGCAAAGCACGGGGTAATTAATAACATCATCTCCGCTTGTGATAATTAGGTTTTTTGCTTTGGCGTTTAAATCAATGATTTTTTCGAGATTCCCACTAGCTTCTTTGATAGCATAGATATTTTGCACTTCGTTAAAAAGCCTTAAGATTGTGTGATTTTCGAGATTTACTCCAGTGCGTCCGGGGACATTATAGAGCATTAATGGGATAGAAATTGCATTTGCAACACTTTTGTAGTGTTGATAAAGTCCTTCTTGTGTGGGTTTATTATAATAAGGAGTTACACACAAGATTCCATCAGCTCCGGTATTTTCTGCAAATTTTGCAAGCTCGATGGCTTCTTGTGTGGAATTGCTCCCAGCTCCCGCTAAGACTTTGATATTTTTGCCATCAAGCTTATTTTTTTTGGCAACACTAAGGGCGACCTCGATACATTCTTTGTGCTCTTGGTGGCTAAGTGTGGCGGATTCTCCGGTAGTCCCAACTGGCACAATAACATCAATGCCATTATTAATTTGTCTTTGGATTAATTTTTCGTAAGTTTCTAAGTCTAGTTTGTTGTTTTTAAAGGGTGTGATTAAGGCAGTCATCGCACCAATAATTTGTTCTTTTGTTTGCATATTTCCTCACTTTTGCAAAGTTGCAATAGTAGCATTGTTGAGATTAAAATATTTATTAGCTACTTCTATAATATCTTGTATTTTGAGTGCTTCAAAATTTTTTTCAAAATCAAGTAGGGTTTGCAAATCTCCCCTTGCAATGTAAGAGCCAAAGAGGTTTGCCACTCCACTGCTAGATTCTAATTCATATAAAAAATTTGCACGCATATTCGTTTTGACTTTGTCTAGCTCGCTTTGTTTTAGCTTTCCTTGCTTGATAGATTCAATTTGGGCTAGAATCTCTTTTTGGATTTTATCTAGGCTAATGCTGGAATTTGCCAAAGCCATTATGATAAATACCCCCTCATCAATTAAGTCCATATTATAGGCATAAACTTCTGCTGCAAGCCTTTTTTTATCTACAAGGACACTTGATAATATGCTGCTTTTTCCACCACTTAAAATCTCACTCAAAGCACTTAGGGCAATTTGATCTTTGTGATTAAAGGGAGGGATTTTATAAGCAAGGGCTAGAATTTCTACTTCTGTTTGTTTGTGTATGTTGGTTTGACGCAAACCATCTTGTTTGGGTTCAATTGTATGAAGTTTTGGTATCTCTAAGTTGGTATTAGGAATGGATTCAAAATATTTTTTTACTTCTTTTAGTGCTTCTTTTTCGTTGATATCACCTGCAATTACAATACTAGCATTTTTGGGTTGATAATAGGTTTTGTGAAACTCTCTAATATCTTCAATACTCCAATTTCTAATATCTTCCATAAAGCCAATGGGTGTCCAGTGATAAGGGTGATACACATAGGCAGTATTAAAGAGTCTAAAATATAAATATCCCATCGGATTATTATCTGTCCGCCATAATCTTTCTTCTGCTACGACATTGCGTTCGGGTTGAAATTCTTCATCATTGAGCTTGAGATTTTGCATAAGTTCAGCAAAAAGTTTTAGGCTTTTGCCTAGATTTTGGGAGCTTGATTTGATGTAATAATGTGTATAATCAAAGCTTGTAGAGGCATTTGTCCCACCTCCAAAACTTTTTACGATTTTATCAAATTCACCTGCTTTAAGATTTTTTGTAGATTTGAAATTTAAATGTTCTAGCATATGTGCAATGCCGCTTTTGCCCATTGTTTCATTGCGACTTCCGACTTTGTAAAAAATATCTGTTGTGATGACATTGCTCTGGTTTTTTAAAGGGATAATAAAAACTTCTAAACCATTTTTTAGCGTTGTTTGATAATGTTTTGGGAGAACAGATTCTTGTGCCATTAAAACTCCTGTTAAATAAGCAAATAAAATTAATAATCGAGCTATTTTCATAAGTTGATACCTATTGCATCTTGTATATTTACAAAATGATGGTCTTCCAAAATTTGCACCAAGCCTTCATTGAGTTTTTTTATCAACATAGGACCTTCAAAGATAAGGGAAGTATAGATTTGAACCAAATTTGCACCAAGTGTGATTCTTTCAAAAACATCTTGAGGGGTTGCTATACCTCCTACGCTAATGATGGTTGTTTTTTTGGCATAAACTTTGGCGATTTCTTTTAGGATTTCTTTGCTTTTTTGGGCTAAAACTTTACCGCTTAAACCGCCTTTTTCTTTTGGATTTGGGAGAAGTGAATAATCCAAAGTGGTATTAGTGGCAATGATTCCCTTAGCACCATTATTGATAGCAACTTCTGTGAGTTTGAGGATAGAATCTATGCTTAAATCTGGTGCAATTTTGAGGTATATAGGCTTTTGATAGATTTTGCAAAGCTCTAAAAATAATTCTTGTATAAAAGATTCATTTTGTAAATCACGCAAATTTGGGGTATTTGGAGAGCTGATATTGACGCTTAAGTAATCCGTGCAATTTGCAAAACTCTTTGCCAAAGAAAGATAGTCTTCTAATGCTTTTTCTTGTGGAGTGGTTTTGTTTTTGCCGATATTCAAACCTAGAGGAATCGCAAAAGGATATAATTTTTCTAAGCGATTTGCAATAGTATCTGCACCATCATTATTAAAGCCCATTGCGTTTTGGATTGATTCTTCTTGTATGTGTCGCCACAAACGAGGTTTTTCATTGCCGCTTTGTGGGTTTGGAGTGGCTGCACCAAGCTCTAAATGTGAGAATCCTAATGCACTTAAGGCGTGTATCATTGTGGCATTTTTATCAAATCCTGCTGCTAAACCTATGGGATTATAAAAGTCCATACCATCAATTTTTTGAGCTAAAATAGGATTGTCAATACAAGTTTTTTGAGAAAGTAGAGGTAATATTCCCGGAATCTTTGGAGCTAATTTTGCACATATTTCAATAAAATGATGTGCTTTTTCTGGGTCACTTTTAAATAAATAGGGTCGTATGGATTGGTAACTAAACATTATTGCCTCTAATTAAAATTGATTCTGTAATTGTAGCATTTTTATTTAAATAAATTTTTAAACTTTCTGAAAGTATAATCATAATTTAATCTAAAAAAGAAATAAGGAATCTAAATGAGTAGAATTGATAGATGGGGGGGGGGGGGGCTAAATAGTAATTTATCAAGCATTCCTTTGTATTATTGGAGGGGAGAGTATAATTTAGGTGATGCTCTGAATTTGGAGTTAGTGGAGCGTTAAAACAAGAATTAATCAAGGTTTTTCCCTATAAACACAAAGAAACTTATGAGGCATTGCAGGCAAGAATCTATAAAAGCAATCTTTTAAGAAAGATTAGTGAGCTGGATAAAAGTCTAATGTGTGATATTTCTAACTTCAAAGAGGAAGTGAGCAAGCTGCAAGGCAAAGAGATTCAAAGGATTTATTTGGAGTTTCAAAAAACGCTGGATAAGATTCAAAATAAAAAGCCTATAGGTGCAGTAAAAAGGGTGAAAAATCATCTTAATTATAAACTTGGAAGTGCGATTTGCTTTAATTCTAAAAATATTTTGGGGCTTTTGATTTTGCCTTTTATTTTGTTCTATGTTCGTAAAATCTATGAATTTCACCAAAAAATGGATTCCAAAGAGAAACTAAAACTTGAAAATTATGAGGATTACAAAGAGGCTTTGGCTATTCAAGAAGGATTTTATTATAAAGTTGGGGAAGCTTTTATCAAATCACACAAGCAATGGTATAAAGGGGGATATTTATGGTTTTGGGTGCGGTATTGGCGATTAAAAAAGAGATTCTATGAAAAATTGATTAATTAGTTTTGGAATTTTAAATCAATGATGGAGTTATTAGGGGTTACCTACCAAGCCTTTGGCTTGATAGGTGTTTAAGAAATTTTTGTCTTAATTTCTTCATTTTCTGCATAGAAAGTTACTTTGCTGCCTTCTTTGATTTCCCCTTGTAAAATCAAATCAGCCAATCTATCTTCTACTTCCTCATACAAAGCTCTCTTAAGCGGTCTAGCTCCAAAGGTTGGGTCAAAACCAACTTTTGCAATCAATTCTTTAGCGCTTTGTTCTAGCTCTATTTGGATATCTCTCTCAAGCACTTTCTTTTGGATATTTCTAAAGAGAATATCTACGATATGTGTAATTTGCTCTATTCCCAAAGGATTGAAAATTACAATATCATCAAGTCTATTTAAAAACTCGGGTTTAAAATACGCTTTGAGTGCTTCTTTGACTGCCTTTTCTTTGGCATTTTCATCTTTTAGTTCCATAATCTTATCGCTGGCAATATTGCTAGTCAAAATGATAATAGTGTTTCTAAAATCAATGGTCACGCCTTTGTTATCTGTCAATCTTCCATCATCAAGCACTTGCAAAAGCATATTAAACACATCAGGGTGTGCTTTTTCAATCTCATCAAAAAGTACGACACTATAAGGCTTTCTTCGCACCGCTTCTGTGAGTTGTCCGCCCTCTTCATAGCCCACATATCCCGGAGGCGCGCCTACAAGGCGGCTTGCAGCATGTTTTTCCATATATTCACTCATATCAATGCGAATGAGGTTTTTCTCGCTATCAAAGAGGAATCTTGCTAGGGTTTTAGCCGATTCTGTTTTTCCTACACCAGTGGGTCCTAGGAATAAAAAACTTCCAATGGGGCGATTTAGTTCGCTAAGTCCAGCTTTATTGCGTTTGATGGCTCTTGCAATAGCGTGAAGTGCCTTGTCTTGCCCTATAACGTCTTTTTTGAGCTCTTCTTCGATTCCTAAGATTCTATCCTTTTCATCTTGCAACATTTTTTTAATTGGGATTTGTGTCCATCGGCTAACAACCGCAGCAATGGATTCTGGCAATACTGCATTTCTAAGTAGAGTTCCTGCTTCTTGCATTTTTTCCCATTTTTGATTTTGTTCTTCTAGGGATTTTTCAAGTTCTGGAATCTTTCCATAATCAATTTCAGCGGCTTTGTTGAAATCACTATTGCGTTTTGCCAAAGTGCTTTCTGTCCTTAGTGAATCAATTTGAATTTTGATATTAGCAATTTCGTTAAAAACTTGCTTTTCATTTTCAAATTGTGCTTCAAGCGTCTTTTTGGTTTCATTTTTATCGCTTAGTTCTTTTTGGATTTCTTGGATTCTAGCATTGTTTTTTTCGCTTTTTTCCATCAAAAGTGCTTCTTTTTCGACTTGGAGAGATTCGATTTCTCTTTTGACTTTGGCTAGTTCGCTTGGCTCTGATTCGATTTGCATTTTAAGCTCTGCTGCTGCTTCATCAATCAAATCAATGGCTTTATCGGGCAAGAATCTATCGGTGATGTAGCGGTTTGAGAGTTTTGCAGCGGCGACTAAGGCACTATCAGTAATTGTTACATTGTGGTGAGCTTCAAGTCTTTCTTTGATTCCACGCAAGATTTGCAAAGCTTCATTGACGCTTGGTTCATTTACAGGCACAGGTTGGAATCGCCTTTGTAGAGCAGCATCTTTTTCGAAGTATTTGCGATATTCTTTGAGTGTAGTTGCGCCAATGGTGTGGAGTTCCCCTCTTGCAAGAGCTGGTTTTAGGATATTTGCAGCATCCATGCTACCTTCACTCGCACCAGCACCGACAATGGTGTGAATCTCATCAATGAAAAGTATAATATTTTTGGCTTTTGTTACTTCATCAATGACTTTTTTTAGCCTATCTTCAAACTCTCCGCGGTATTTTGCTCCAGCAATTAAGGCGCTCATATCTAGGGCAATAACTTTTTTATTTTGTAGAGAAATGGGGACTTCTTTTTTGATGATTCTTTGGGCTAATCCCTCTACAACAGCGGTTTTACCAACTCCGGGTTCGCCTAATAAAATGGGATTATTTTTGGTTTTTCGGATTAAAATTTGCATCATATGGTTGATTTCTTCATCTCTGCCAATTACAGGGTCTAGTTTGCCCTCTAGTGCTTTTTGGGTTAAATCTACCCCAAATTTTTCTAAAGATTCAAGGTTTTCATCGCCACTTTGAGAATCGATTTTTGCCCCGCCACGCATTGCCTCAAAAGTTTTTTTAAGTTCGCTAATATCGAGGTATTTGCCAAAAAGATTTTTGATTGTTTCATCATTGAGGTTGGCAAGGATAAAAGTATCAATGGCAATGTAAGAATCTCCATTGCTTGTGGCTAAACCATCAGCTTGATTGAGTGCATTGCTAAGATTTCGTGAGATTTTTAGCGTTTCTTTGCTAAGCGAAGAGCTTTTGGGGAGATTATTTGCTAGGCTTTTAGCTTCTAATTCTAGGGCGGTTTTGTCAATATTTAAGCGATTTAGGGCTTGGTTTAAAAGAGAATTAGTGTTGGTTAGCATTGCCCAAAAAAGGTGGATAGGTTCGATTTCTTGGTTTTGGTTGTGTAATGCCAAAGAAGCGCCTTGTTCTAGTGTTTCTTGCATAGTGTTAGTGAGTTTTTCTAGTAAATTCATAGCATTCTCCTAAAAATTTATTTTAGTGGCATTATATAACTTTAGTCAATTATTGTCAAGTTTTATAATAATAAAATACTAAAAGTTTGATTTTTGATTTGGAAAAGAGGTGTGCAGAAGTGGTATTATTAGCAGTTTTGATAGGATTTGATAGTTGGATTGTGAGATAGGGTAGTATGTATGAATCTAGCTTTTAATTTTTGTTGTGTGGTTTTATGTGATAAGCAAGATTTTTTAAACCTTGATTTTAAAGCTTAATGAGTTTGGCGTATTATTGCATTGATTAATCTCTTTTGGTGGAGAAATTTGCAACCCTTTGTATTTTTCTATTTCTGCGAAAAATTAGAAATTTTGGATTTATTTTTTATTCTTTACTTAAAGAAGTTTAAAAATTTTGATTATACAATAATAATATTTCTTTAAAGGATTTTTGTGCAACAAGTGATTTATTTAGCTGGGGGTTGTTTTTGGGGGATTCAAGGGTATTTTGATTTGGTTGGGGGTGTGGTGGATTCTGAGGTTGGGTATGCAAATTCCAAAATAGAAAATCCCAGCTATGAGCTAGTATGTAGTGGAATCACGGGGGCAGTGGAGGCAGTTAAAATAGTGTATGAAAGTGATATTTTATCTTTGAGGGAAATTTTGGAGAGGTTTTTTGAGATTGTCAATCCTTTTAGTTTGAATTACCAAGCCAATGATTTTGGGACACAATATCGCAGTGGAATTTATGCTTTGGATTCTAAAATGCTTCAAGAGGTGGCAAAGTTTGTGGAAAATCTGCAAAAATCTTTACCCCAAAAAATTGTTACAGAAATTTTGGAATTAGAAAATTTCTACCCTGCAGAATCTTATCATCAAAAATACCTTGCCAAAAATCCTAATGGCTATTGTCATATTGATTTAAGCAAGGCGTTGGAATGAAATATCAAGAATGGCTTAACATTTTTGGAGTAGAATCTCATCAAAAAGATTAGGTGTAAAATATGCGTTTTTTGGTTGTTTTTTTATTGATTTTTGGTATAAATCTTGGAGCAAAAAATATCGAAGAGGGATTGAAGTTTTTGGAGATTCCTAATGCAAAAAAAGAAGTGTTGAGAGAAGCGATGATTGAATTTTATAAACAAAGGCAGAATTATCATAAAAACAATGAAATTGTGGAATATGGGATTTTATCTGAGATTGCAAAAAATGGTTATGGAAGTGTGAATTTTGTAGAATATCAAAGAAGATTAGAAAATATTTATCAAGATTATATTCATGCTAAAATCACATTTTATAGGAGTATTGGGCAAATTTTGGATGAACAAGAAATTGTTAATTTGATGGAATTTATAGGGGAAGATTAAATGTATAAGATTTTGATTGTGGAAGATGATTTGGATATGCAAAAGCTTTTGGTGGATTATCTCAAAAAAAGTGGAATGGAAGCAGTGGCGACAGATAGTCCAAAAGAGGCTTTGGAGATGTTGAAGTCAAAACAAAATTTTCATTTAGCGGTATTGGATATTATGTTGCCTGAAATGGACGGATTGGAGCTATGCAAGAAAATGCGAGAAATCAGCGATTTGCCTATTATTATGTCCTCAGCTAGAGGGGATATTGGGAGCAAGATTTTGGGGTTTGAGCGAGGAGCAGATGATTATTTGGCAAAATCTTATGAACCTATTGAGCTTGTGGCTAGAATTAATGCCTTGTTGAAGCGGTATTCTGCTAATCAAGTTTTGCGTTGTGGGGAGTTGGAAGTAGATAGCAATAAACGCAAAGTAACCTTAGATGGATACTCTATAGATCTTACTCCAGCGGAATTTGAAATATTGAATCTTCTAATTTCTAATAAGGGCAAACCTTATTCGCGAGAATCTCTCTCGCAAGCTATTTCAAGTATTGCTCCAGATTCTTCACTAAGAAGCATTGATACACATATTAGAAATTTACGCGCAAAGCTAGGAGATGATGCAAAAGAGCCAAAATACATACAATCTGTTTGGGGAATAGGGTATAAATTCTGTGATTAAAAAGTGGCTTTATCCTTCTTTGTTTGTTCAAATTTATTTACTTTTTTTTGTTTCGATTGTGATTAGTGCGATTATTACTTATTCTTTGAATATTTCAAGTTTGAGGGAAAAGGAAGAGAAAATCATCTCACAAACGACTTTTTTGGCACAGCAATCTATGCTAGAACTCATTAATGGAAATATCCGCAGAATCCAAACTCTTATCAAAAACTATGGTTTTGTGCGTGTGGATAAAATCCCAAAAGAAGCGGTTGTGATTTATAAAAGTAGCGATTCTTTGGCTAAAATGCAAATTTTCAAGATTCATCAAGATTATGGGTTTGGGTTAGAATATTTGGGAGAATCTTACATAGCACAAAAAAATTTCAAAGAGCAATTATCTTTTGGAAATAATTTGAATTGGTGGATTTTGTTGGACTTTTTGATTTTGTTTTTGACTTTTGCAATTATTTTGGCGATTTTGCACCCGATGAAAATTTTACGCAATTCTTTGGAAGAATTTAGCAAAGGGAATTATAAAGTGCGTATTAAAGTCCCAAAAGAGCCAGAGCAAGCACTTTTGGCAAGAAGTTTTAATGCAATGGCGATAAAAATTTCTAAACTTATGGAGGTAAGAGAGTTTATTTTGCGGAATATCGGGCATGAGCTAAAAACTCCAATTTCTAAAGCCAAACTTGCCTTAGAATTAATGCCTCCAAATCCTCAAAAAGAGATATTAAACAAAGCAATTAAGAATCTTGATGAGCTAACAAGCCAAATTTTAACTTTTGAAAAAGTGCAAGAGGGTAAGGATTTGCTAGAGTTTAAAGAGTTTTTTGTAGAAACTTTGGTGCTTGAAACCTTGAATCATATATTTGTCGATGAGGCAGAATTAGAGATTCAAATACAAGAAAATTTTAAGATTTTTGGGGATTTGAATTTTCTTTCTATAGCCTTAAAGAATCTTATTGAAAATGCAAGGAAATATAAAAGTGGTGGGAAAATTGAAGTTTTTACACAAAGGTGGGACAAAGAGAGATTCTGTCTTGGGGTGAGTAATGAGGGGGAAAGATTGCAAAAGAATATTCAAGAATATTTTGAACCTTTTTATCGCGACAAAAAACATGAATTAACTCAAGGATATGGCTTGGGGTTGGGGATTATCAAGGGGATTTTAGAAATGCACCATTTGAAGCTAGAATATCAGTATAAAGCAAATCGGCATTATTTTATGATTATTTTTAAGGCATTGTAATGAAAGAGTGTATCGGGATTGATTTGGGAAGCAATTCTTTGCGTGGGGTAAGAATGAATGAAGAGTATCAAGTGCTTTGTGAATATGAAGAAGTGGTAAGGACTTCAGAGGGGTTAGAAGAAAGCGGAGAGATTTGCAAGAATGCATTAGAACGGATTATTGCGGGATTGGAGAGAATGAAAAAGGAATTAAGGGTGACCCCAAAGGATAAAATCGTCGCACTTACAACTCAAGCTATGAGACAAGCTAAGAATAATCAAGAGATTTTGAAAGCTATTGAGATAGCAAGTGGGATTTGTTTTAAGATTATCAAGGGAGATGAGGAAGCCTATATTACTTCATTAGCTCCGCAAATAGCAATAGAAAATTTACAGAAAACAAATCCAAAGTATAAACAAGATTGTTATGTTTTGGTGGATATGGGAGGGGCAAGTAGTGAGTTTATTTTTTGCACCAAAGAGGGGATTTTTGCAAAAAGTTTTGAAATAGGGATTGTAAAAGCAAAAGATAAATATAAAAGTATAGAGAATCTTCTTAAATGCAAAGATGAGGTTTTAGCACCGATTCAAAAGTTTATTGAAGAGAATCAAAAACAGGGGAGAAAAGCAAAGTTTTTGGTGGCAAATAGTGGCACTCCAACAATGGTCTGTGCTTTTAAAATGGGGTTAAAACAATATGATTCAAAAAAGGTTTTTGGAGAGACTTTGCATAGGGTAGATTTTAGAGATGAGCTAGAAAGATTCCTATCTTTAAGCTACAAAGAGCGTGAAAATCTAGTTGGGGTATTTAGGGCTGATGTAGTGCCATTTGGAATTGTGTTGTTTTTGTTGTTTATGGAAATTTTGGATTTTCAAGAGTGCTTAATTCTTGATGAGGGAGTTCGTGAGGGTGCTGCAATTTTGGGAATTTTAGATAAGCAAATATAAAATTCCTATAATATTTACACGCGTTTTATCAAAAACAAAAAGAAACCTAGAGCGTTATTTCTAAATCCACGAAAAAGAAAAATTCAAAAATTTTATCCAATGTCAAATAATTTTGAAGAAGTGGCAGAAAAAATAAAACAATATATCATTGAAGCATTAGAGGCTTATTTGCAAGATTCTAAAGAATATTGCTTGTGCTATCAAAATTAAAATGATTGCCAATTTTTGATAAAAATATCCAAATTTTATTAAAGTTTTTAAAAAAATATCCGATATAATCACATAACCAAACAAGGAAGTTGGTTAGCAAGAGTTGTTCTTGCAAAAGCTTTTTTGTTGAAGGGTTAAATTACAAGCTAAGCCAAGGAAGGCGAGGCAATATAAAAGGAGTTTAAAATGGCTTTTCAAGTCAATACGAATGTTAATGCATTAAATGCAACAGCTCAAAGTACTTTCACACAAACTAGTCTTTCTAGTTCTTTGCAAAAACTAAGTTCAGGTTTGAGAATCAACTCTGCTAAAGATGACGCTTCAGGTATGGCGATTGCTGATAGTTTGCGTTCTCAAGCAAATGCGTTGGGTCAAGCAATTCGTAACACAAATGATGGGATGGGAATTATCCAAATTGCCGATAAAGCAATGGATGAGCAAGTAAAAATCCTTGATACTATTAAGACAAAAGCGACACAAGCTGCTCAAGATGGTCAAACTACAACTACAAGAACAGCGATACAAGCAGATATTAACAGACTTATAGAATCATTAGATAATATTGCTCAAACAACTTCTTACAATGGTTTGAATCTACTTGCAGGTAGTTTTACTAACAAAGAATTCCAAGTAGGTGCATATTCTAACCAAACAATCCGTGCAAGTATTGGTGCGACAAGCTCTGATAAAATCGGACATGTTAGAAGTGAGACAATGACATTTACTGCAATAGGCGATGTGGCTATGAATTTCATCGCAGCTAATGGCGGACAAAATGTAAGTATTGAAAGTGTTACCATTTCTACTTCAGCTGGAACAGGTCTTGGTGCAGTCGCAGAAGCAATCAATAAAAACTCTGACGCATTAGGTGGAATCCGTGCAGATTATACTGTAGTAATGGTTGGTACAGATGCAATTGACGCAGGAGATATTACAAGCTTAACAATCAATGGTGTAAGTATCGGTAATATTACAGGTATTCAAGAAAACGACAAAGATAATAGATTGGTTCAAGCAATCAATGCTTACAAAGATACTACAGGGGTTGAAGCATCTACAGATAAAGATGGACGATTAGTGCTTACTTCTACTGATGGTAGAGCAATCCAAATTACAGGTGAAGGTTTGAGTGCAGGTGCTGCTAATGTTGTAACAGGTGCTGGAGCAGCGGGTGAAACCTTTGTCGGTTCTCTTACATTAACTAAACTTGGTGCTGGAGATATTAAAGTCAGTGGTGCAGGAATAGGTGCCGTTACAACTGCAATTGGTTCAGCAGCAGCTCAAACTACTACTACCCTAAGACAAATCAAAGGTGAATTGAGTGCGGATATTAAATCTGCTATTGGTGCAAATGCTGGTTCTTGGAGTGGTGCTGTTGGTGGAACTCTTGGAGCAGGTGTTACAACTCTTAAAGGTGCAATGCTTGTAATGGATATTGCAGAATCTGCAATCAAACAACTTGATACTATTCGTGCAGACCTTGGTTCTATCCAACAACAAATGCAATCTACTATCAATAACATTACAATCACTCAAGTGAATGTAAAATCTGCTGAATCAGGAATTAGAGAAGTAGATTTCGCTAGCGAATCAGCAAACTACTCTAACCTTAACATTCTTGCACAAGCTGGAAGCTATGCAATGAGTCAAGCTAACACAGTGCAACAAAATATCTTAAGACTTCTTCAGTAGTTACAAATATTTTGGCTTCTCACTAGCCTTAGGGCTAGAGGGAAGTTTTATTTTTATAGCATTAATTACTACAAAACTTCTTCATTCTTTTGCATTAAAATCTTTTAAATATTATAATAATACAATTATTTGGTTTTTTGGAGTTTCTTTTGGAATTTTATGAAAAGATTATTGTTAGCATTGTAACTTTATTGTATTTGATATTTTTAATTTACCAAAATAGAGATTATTTCAAGAGGGGGTAAAATGAGAAAGCCGACTTTAAATATTGCATTGTTGCGTAGAATCTTTGTAGCTGCAAATATTCGTAGGTGGAATGATCAAGCCACTCCAGTGGAGTTTTATGAGCTAGATAAACAGGCTCATAAAATTGTCATTGCTTATCTTTTGGCACATTTTGAAGAAATAGAAAATGGTAGAAAAGTGGATTGGGAGAGGCTGATATTGCAGTTTTGTTATGAGTTTTTTGAGAGAATTATTTTGACAGATATTAAGCCACCTGTATTTCATAAGCTTGCTAATAAGCATAATAAAGAGCTTGTAGATTTTGTTTGTAAAGAGTTAGAAGAAGATTTGGGGAAGTTTAGTTTTTTTGCTGAAATGAGGGAATATTTATATGGCAATATTGAGAATCTTGAAAAAGAGATTCTTAAAGCATCGCATTATTATGCTTCAAAATGGGAATTTGACATTATTTATCATTTTAATCCTAAAATGTATGATGTTCAAAATATTAAAAATATTATTGATAGACAAGTAGAAGAACATTATCATCTAGCAGGGATTAAGCAAATCGTGTTATATGAGGATATACGAGAGCTTGTTGCGATGTTTGGGCAATTGAGATTCCAAAAACGCTGGAGTCAAACACCTAGAATCCCTGCGACTTCTGTTTTGGGGCATACTTTGATTGTGGCGTTGTGTAGTTATTTGTTGGGTTATGATTTGGGATTTTGTAGGCAAGTGCAAATCAATCATTTTTTGTGTGGATTATTCCATGATTTACCAGAGATTCTTACGCGTGATATTATCTCCCCTATTAAGCGGAGTGTAGAGGGGTTAGATGAGTTTATTAAGCAAATTGAAGAAGAAGCGGTAAAAGAAAAAATTTTGTCAAAAGTTCCAGAGGCAATTAAGCAAGATATTATTTATTTTACACAAAATGAATTTGTGAATCGTTACAAAAAGGCAAATGAAGTGATTTATCTTCCCAAAGGAGAGGATATTTTGCAAAAATACAATCAAGATTCTAATTGTGCTATTTTTGGAGAATTTTTGAAATATTGTGACCATTTAAGTGCATTTTTGGAAGCAAGAATCTCCATAAGTCATGGGATTTCTAGCAAGGAATTAGAGGAAGGTGCAAGGAATTTAGAATATTTGTATAATGCAAAAAATCTTAATGGAATAGATTTGGGTTATTTGTTTAGGGATTTTAAATAATGCTTTTAACAATTTTATATATTATTGGGATTATTGCAGAGGGAATGACAGGAGCATTGGCTGCTGGTAGGCATAATATGGATTGGTTTGGAGTGATTTTTATCGCTTGTGTTACAGCAATTGGAGGAGGTTCAATACGGGATATTTTATTTGGACATTATCCTTTGACTTGGGTAGCGCACCCAGAATATTTGGCAATGGTTTGCATAGCGGCTTTGATTACGACAAGGATACCTTATTTTGTAGAAAGGTTTGAAAAGGCATTTTTGATTTTAGATGCACTTGGCTTAGCGGTTTTTAGCGTGATTGGTGCAAGGATTGGTATGGACTTTCACCCAAGTGGAGCAATGGCAGTCGCTGGAGCTGTAATTACGGGAGTTTTTGGAGGAATTTTGAGAGATATTTTTTGTGCAAGAATCCCTTTGGTGTTTCAAAAAGAACTTTATGCAAGCATTGCTTTGTTGGTTGGAAGTTTGTATGTCGCATTGGAGTTTATTGCACAAAATTATTTTAAATTAGATGAGAATTTTATAGTGATTTTTGCCCTGCTTGTGGGGTTTATTGCTAGAATTATTGCTATTCGTTATCATTTGGGATTGCCAACTTTTAAATACACTCCTAAAAATAATTGATTTACCATTGATTTACTTTTTGACTTAAGTCAAGGAAAATTTCAAAAAAAACAATTAGAATTTTACTATTGGATTTAAAGCCAAAGAGGAGTGTTTTAGATTCAAAAAATCTTTTAAGGAGCGCAAATTGGAAGGTAATGAGCCTAAAAAACCGCTCTCATTGATGGCAGGATTGCTTGGGATTTTGTGTGTTTTAATCGTTGTGATTGGACTTTATACTTTTTATAATGCAAAAGGAATGTCTTATTTTAGCAATGATAGCGAAGCCTGTAATAATTGCCACATTATGAATGATGTTTATAATGATTGGTCAAGAGGTTCGCATTCACAGAAAATTGCAGGTAAGCCACGCGCAACTTGTAATGATTGCCATTTGCCACATAGTTTTGTGGAGAAGTGGGTTGCAAAAGCAGAAAGTGGGATAGGACATGCTTATGCTTTTACCTTTAAGCTAGATGTCTTACCGACAAATTTAACTGCAACACAAAAATCTAAAAATATGATTCAAGATAATTGTGTGCGTTGTCATAGTGAAATGGTAAGCAATGTTGTAAATCCGACGACAAATCCACATGGAAATGGCTCACTTAGTTGTGTATCATGCCATACTGGTGTGGGACATAAAAGAGGTTTTTAATTTATTTTTAGGAGGTTAAAATGCAAAAAAAATCGCTTGTAATGCCTATTTTAGTGGTAATTGCTGTGATTGTTGTTGCGGGATTGTTATGGTTAAATTCAGATATCACCAAAAAGCAATCAGAAGGAACAGGTGGAATTAGCTCAAAAGGCTTTGTAGAAATGAGTGATGATAATCCGACATTTGATCATTGGGGGCAAAATTTTCCAGATTATTTGGATATGTATCTCACAGTTGAGAGAGAGCAACCAATTGTAACAGAGTTTGGAGGAAATTTAGCTTATTCAAAATTGATTCGTTATCCACAGCTTACAGTGCTTTGGGCTGGATATCCTTTTAGCATTGATGCTAATGAAGAAAGAGGGCATTTTTGGATTCAAGTAGATCAAATGGATACTGCAAGAAACAACAAAGACTTTTTGAATGCTCACGGATTTGGTGCATTTGGCGGACAGCCAACAGCTTGTATGAATTGTCATAGTGGTTGGAGTCCTTGGTTGCTTAAAAATGTAGGGATTGGAGATACTCCAGAAGAAAAATGGATTTCTTTTAACTCTACAAAATATTGGACAATGATTAAAAATGTGCCTGAAGTAGAAGGTGTGGCTGATCATAGCGGTCCCCATGGTGGAACAAGAATGGGTGTAACTTGTGCAGATTGCCACAATCCAAATGATATGCAATTGCGTTTAACAAGACAGGCCGCAATTAATGCTTTGGTAAGTAGAGGTTATGAGCCAGATTCTGTTACGGGAGTAAAAGCTACAAGAGAAGAAATGAGAACTTTGGTTTGCTCTCAATGCCATGTAGAATATTATTTCAAACCAACAGGGACAAAAGTCAAAGTAATGGGAGAATCTATTGCTAATGATCCAAGTAAAAAATGGTGGAATGGCACACAAAAAACTTATGATGAAATTGATGTTTGGAGAGATGGAAATAAACCAACAGAAATTGAAGTTGATGGGTTAGAGCTTGTATTCCCATGGAGTGAATGGAAGAAAAATGAGCCATTTAGAATTGAAATGTTTGATGCACATTATGAAAAAGTAAGAAATGTATTTGATAAAGATTGGGAGCATAAATTTACAAAAGCACCTATGCTAAAGATTCAGCACCCAGAATCAGAGCTTTATAGTGGTGGTGTGCATGCAGCTAATGGCGTGAGTTGTGCAGATTGTCATATGCCTTATATTAGAAAAGGGGCTAAAAAAATGACTCAACACAATATTACTTCGCCATTACAAGATATTAACGCAGCTTGTAAAACTTGCCATACACAAAGCGAAGAGTATTTAAAACAACAAGTTTTGGATATTCAAAAATCAGTTGCTTTTGATTTAAGAAGCGCAGAATATGCTACTGTGAGCTTGATTGAAGATATTAAGGTATTGAGAGAAAAATTAGGACAATTACCTGAATATCAAAGTGATGGTAAGCCAGATAATGCCAAAATTTCAGCGGTTTTAAAAGAGCCTTTGGAATTGCATAGAAAAGGACAAATGAGAGGTGACTTTGTAGGTGCAGAAAATTCTACAGGATTCCACAATCCAAGAGAGGCAAGCAGAATGTTGCTTCAAGCTGTTGAAATGGCTAGAATGGGACAAACAAAGCTAGTAGAAATTGCAAATGCAAATGGGATTAAGGACTTCAAAACTTCTAATTTGGGCTTTGAGGATATCCAAAAGCTAAATCCCGGAGAGATTCGCTACAAAGTGGATTTGAACGGACACAAAGCAGGTGAGAGATATTATAAGCACGAAGAAATTAATGGTCCAGCTCCAAAAGAACTTTTAGAAATGGATAAAAACAATAAGCCTTATAATTATAAGGTTATTGATTCTAAAACTTCTTCTTACTAATTCAAACAAAGAATACTAGAATTTCTAGTATTCTTATGTTTTTCTACATTTTAAAAATAAAGTTTATATTTTTAATTGTTTTTATCTAAAACTTGAAATGGTTAATGGAATATTTAAAAATTTCAAGGTAAAATTCTAAAAAATTTCTTAACAAGGTTTAAAAATGAAAAAAATGATTTTAAGTTCAGCATTGGCGTTTGCTTTATTCCAAGGAGTAAGTTTTGCAGAGACTTTTGCAAAGGTAAATGGAGATGAAATTACCGAAAAAGATATCGCAGCACTTATGAGAGCAATGCCCGGAGTTTCTTTTGCACAATTACCACAAGATGCTAAAAGTCAAGTAATCAATCAAGCTATTGAGAGAAAATTGCTTATCGAGCAAGCTAAAAAAGATGGAGTGGAGAAAACAAAAGATTTCAAAAATGCACTTGAAAGCGTAAAAGATGATTTGGCTTTAGAAGTTTGGATGCGTCAAGAAATGGAAAAAGTTAGAGTAAGTGATTCTGAAATTGAAAAATTTTATAATGACAATAAAACAAAATTTGTTCAACCAGAAGTTGCGAAGGTGCGACATATTTTGGTAAATAGTGAAACAGAAGCAAAAAATATTATTTCAGATGTTAAAAGAGCAAGTAAAAATTCACTTGCCAAATTTGAAGAACTTGCAAAATCAAAATCAAAAGATGGAAGCGCTCAAAATGGCGGTGATGTTGGTTGGATTGCTAGAGGACAAGTTGTCCCAGAATTTGCTGATGCAGCATTTAAGCTTAATAAAGGACAATATACACAAACTCCGGTTAAAACTCAATTTGGTTATCATGTTATTTATGTAGAGGATAAAAAACCTACTACAACCTTAGCACTCAAAGATGTAAAAGGGCAAATTGAACAAAATTTGCGTTTGATGAAATTCCAAGAAAATGTAAAAAAAGAAGGTCAAGAGTTGCGTAAGAAAGCAAAAGTAGAAATTACTGCTAAATAAAGGGTAGTAATGCTAGTTTGTGGAAATGCGATTTTAGATAAGGCAAATAAAGAAAATTATGGAGTTGGGGCTTTTAATTTTGTCAATTATGAAATGCTAAGTGCCATTTTTGAAGCGGCAAATCTCAAAAATTCTCCAATCATTGTGCAAGCAAGTGAAGGTGCTATCAAGTATATGGGGATTGATATGGCTGTTGGGATGGTGAGAATCCTAGCACAAAGATATCCGCATATTCCTGTGGCTTTGCATTTGGATCATGGGACGAGTTTTGAATCTTGTATTAAGGCTATTAGAGCAGGTTTTACTTCGGTTATGATTGATGCTAGTCATCATCCTTTTGAAGAAAATTTAGCAGAAACAAAAAGAGTGGTTGAAGTAGCTCATATTGCAGGGGTAAGCGTTGAGGCTGAACTTGGAAGATTAATGGGGATTGAAGATAATATTTCTGTAGATGAAAAAGATGCTTGTTTGGTAAATCCACAAGAAGCAGAAGAGTTTGTTAAGGAATCTGGAGTAGATTTTTTGGCTCCAGCAATTGGGACAAGTCATGGTGCTTTTAAGTTTAAAGGAGAGCCAAAGCTTGATTTTGAGCGATTAATAGAAGTCAAAAAACGCACAAAGATTCCGCTTGTGTTGCATGGTGCAAGTGCGATTCCTCAAAATGTGAGAGAGGCATTTTTGGAAAGTGGAGGGGATTTAAAAGGAAGCAAAGGAGTCCCTTTTGAGTTTTTGCAAGAAGCAATTAAAGGCGGAATTAATAAAATCAATACAGATACTGATTTGAGAATTGCGTTTATGTCAGAAGTAAGGCGTGTAGCAAATGAAGATAAAACTCAATTTGATTTGCGGAAGTTTTTTGCACCAGCAAAAGATTTTATGATAAAAGTAATTGCAGAAAGAATGGATATTTTAGGAAGTTCAAATAAAATTTAAAAAGGAAAAAAATGGCTTATTCAATGAGTGATTTAAAAAAGGGTTTAAAGATTGAGTTAGAGGGGATTCCATACAGAATCACAGAGTATCAGCATGTGAAGCCGGGTAAGGGAGCTGCATTTGTAAGGGTTAAAATAAAATCGTTTTTAGATGGGAGAGTTTTGGAAAAAACCTTTCATGCGGGCGATAAATGCGAAGAGCCAAATTTGCAAGAAAAGTCAATGCAATTTCTTTATCATGATGGGGAATTTTTTCAATTTATGGATAATGAGACTTATGAACAAATTGGGTTGAGTGAGGATCAAGTGGGCGATGTGGCAAAATGGATGATTGATTCTATGCTAGTTAGCATTTTATTCCACAATGGCAAGGCGATTTCTGTTGATGTGCCACAAGTGGTGGAATTAAAGGTTGTAGAAACTCCACCAAATTTCAAAGGCGATACTGCTAGTGCGGGCAAAAAATCAGCAACATTGGAGACAGGTGCAGTTGTGCAAGTCCCTTACCATGTATTAGAAGGTGATATTATTCGCGTCAATACAGAAACAGGTGAATATTTGGATAAAGTAAAATAAGGTATTTTATGGTAAAGATTCTAGTTCCGCTTGGAAAAGGGTTTGAAGAGTTAGAGGCAATTTCTATTATTGATGTGCTAAGAAGGGCAGGTTGTCAAGTAATCATAGCTAGTTTAAAGGACAATTTAGAGGTTTTATCTCAAGGCGGAGTGAAGATTATTGCAGATGTTGATATTTCCAAAGTCGAAGCACTCAAAATAGATGCTGTTGTTTTTCCGGGTGGTTGGGAAGGAACGGAGAATCTTATTGAGTGCAAAGAGCTTAGAGAGCTTGTTTTGGAAATGGATTCTCAAAGAAAAATAATCGCGGCAATCTGTGCTGCACCTTATGTGCTTTTTAAAATGGGCGTTTTGAAAAATAGAAATTTTACTTGCTATCCTAGCATTGAAAAAATGATAGATAATCCTAATTATCAAGATTCTAAAAATGTTATTCACGATGAAAATATTATTACTTCAAAAGGACCAGCGACGGCTTTAGAGTTTGCATATTATCTAGTAAAAACCCTTGTTTCGTCTCAAAAAGAAAAGGAAGTCAAAGAAGGGATGTTGTTTATTTGAAGTTTTTTAAAGTAGGTATTTTATTTGCTATTGTTGGATTATTATTGGCAGGTTGTTTGGCGGGGTATAGAAATCTAATTTACAATCCTCAAAACATTACCAAAGAACAAGTTGTTAAGGAAGTTATCCATAATGCTTTGGAAACCACTGTAAGTGAGGTTTTGGACACACAAGAACCTATCACAAAAACCATCTCTATAGAAAATATTATTAAAAATCTTAAAACCCATTTTGAGCAGGTTGTAACACAATTAGTCCAAAAAGCCGCAAAAAATTGGGGTAAAGATAATGCTGCAACAGCCTCTCAAGAAGTGTATGTAAAATATACAGATTCTTATCTTTCTAAAGCAGAAGTTGATTTTTCAAAAGGAATAATTTCTGTTGCGACTTTGGATACAAAGGATCCCAAAAAGGCACTACACAAAGCAATTGTTGCAACTCTACTAACTCCAGAAGATCCAGAAAAAGTGGATTTGTATTCAGATAAAGAGATTACTTATAGTGGTAAGCCTTATTTGGCAAATTTAGTAAAAGACAATGAAGGTGTAGTAGTATTGTATCCTTGGAGGGCGAATCGCTATGCAACTTATTTGATTGACAATGCTTTGAAAACTAAAGATATCACAGAAGATGGAAAAACCAAAAAAGTGTATTATGTGCAATTTAATATGGTTGCAGATAGAGAAATACAAAGCGAGCATAAATATGGCGAATATGTTGCACTTTATGCAAAAGAATATCAATTAGAGCAGGCTTTAATTTTTGCTATTATCAAGACAGAGAGTAGTTTTAACCCCTATGCAGTAAGTCATATTCCCGCATATGGTCTTATGCAAGTCGTGCCTGCAAGTGCGGGGAGAGATGTTTATAAGGCACTCAATGATAAAGATGGAGTCCCTACAAAAGAGATGCTTTTTACACCAAAAATTAATATTCAATATGGTTCAACTTATTTAAATATTCTCTTCACTCGTTATCTAAAGGGGATTAATAACTCCCTCTCTCATGAATATTGTGTGATTGCAGCGTATAATACAGGTAGCGGAAATGTGCTTTCAGTTTTTCACAGCGATAGAAAAAAAGCAATAGAAGTCATTAATTCTATGACCTCCTCTGAAGTGTATCGGAAACTTCGAACTTCTTTGAAATATGAAGAAGCACGCAACTACTTACTTAAAGTTACAAATGCCAAGAAAGAATTTCAACAGACTGCTACAAATACACAGGATTCTGGGATTTTGCTTAGTGTGAGATAATGGAAGTTTTTGAGATTGCTCAAGCCCCAAAATCTTGTGGTTATTTGGAAGGGATAGAAGCCAAATATCGTTATCTTTATATCAAAGAATGTAGCAAAGAGTTTTATGATTTGCTGCTTCAAAGAGGTTGGAGAAGGTTTGGGAATTATTTTTTTGTCCCTATGTGTGAAGGTTGTGAATCTTGCATTTCAATCAGGCAAGATTGTGAGGCATTTAGTTTTTCAAAATCTCAACAAAGAATCCTAAAAAATCCTTTGACTTTGGAAATTTCAAAGCCAAGAGTAAGCAAAGAGCATTTGGAATTGTATGATAAATACCATTGTGTGATGAATTCCAAAAAAGGTTGGCAATATCAAGGCATTTCTTTGGAATCTTATTATGATACTTTTGTTAGGGGGTATGAGGATTTTGGCTATGAATTTTGCTATTATTTTGAAGGGCATTTAGTGGGTGTTGCATTGGTGGATATATTGGATAATGCAATTTCTGCGGTTTATTGTTATTATGATCATAATTTTGCCAAATATTCTATTGGTAGCTATTCTATCCTTAAGCAAATCGCAATTGCAAAAGAGTATAATATTAAATACTTTTATCCCGGATATTGGATAAAAAATCATTATTCTATGGGCTATAAAGAGAAATTTAAACCCTTTGAGATTCTTATTAATCGACCGAATTTGAATGAAGAGGCTATTTGGAAAAAGGAGGAATCTTGCATTACACAAACTTAATTTCACAACTCTTTGAAAAAATTTCACATTTTGCTTTTTATCCTAAAATACAAATTTTAATCAACAAATTTTATATTAGAATCTTCAATATTAATATGGAAGAGTTTGATACTTTGCAGAGTTATCCTACATTAAATGCACTTTTTACGCGCTCACTGGTAAAAATGAGAAGCTTTGATAAAAGTGAAGTGGCAATGATCGCACCTTGTGATTCTGTGGTTATGGAAAGTGGAGTGTGCAAGGAAAATCTTGCAATGCAGATTAAAGGAAAAAGCTATAAAATCGATGATTTTATTCATCACAAAATAGATGAGAATTTCTTTTATGTTAATTTTTATCTCTCTCCTAGTGATTACCATAGATTCCATGCACCACTTGATTTGTGGGTGAAAAAAATTGCGTTTATACAAGGATTGCTTTTGCCAGTCAATGAAAGGTCGCTTTATAAAAATGAGAATCTATTCATCAAAAATAAAAGGGTGGTTTTAGAATGTGAAGATGAGTTTGGTAATGACTTGTATTATGTGGCTGTTGGGGCATTAAATGTGGGGAAAATCCAAATTAATTTAGAATCTAAAATTGCTGATTTAAAAGAAAGTGAAAGTTTTTGTTATGAAAAGCCGATATTTGTCAAAAAGGGTGATGAATTAGGCTGTTTTCAAATGGGTTCTACAATAGTGATGTTTTCTAAAAATTGGGAGTATAACCTAAAGATAAAAGAAAAAGTACTTTTTGGGCAACAAATCGCGAAATACAAAGGATAGATAATGCAAGCAAGAATCAAAGAATTGTTAAAAAAACACGATGTTTTATTGGTGGCACATTATTACCAACGCGATGAGGTTGTGGAGATTGCTGATTTGAGTGGTGATAGTTTGGAGCTGGCTAAAAAAGCCTCTTGCAGTCCTCATCAAAATGTGCTTTTTTGTGGTGTTGGGTTTATGGGGCAGAGTGTGAAGATACTCTCGCCTTCTAAACGCGTATTTATGCCAAAAATTGCTTGTTGCTCTATGGCAAGAATGATTGATGATACTTATTTTGATAAATCAATTGAGAAATTAAAAGAATATGGAATTAATGAGATTTTTCCTGTTACTTATATCAACTCAAATGCAGAGGTTAAGGCTAAAGTGGCAGAATTGGGAGGTGTGGTTTGCACGAGTGCAAATGCTGCTAAAATTATGGATTATGCCCTAAAACAAAAGAAAAAGATTTTTTTCTTGCCTGATAGGTGTTTGGGGCAGAATCTTGCTATGCAAAATGGTTTGAAAAGTGCAGTTTTGGGCGTGGATTCTAAGGAATTGGTTTTGGAAGCAGATGTGATTTGTTATGATGGATTTTGTTCAGTTCATCAGCTTTTTACTCCAGAAGATATTGATTTTTATCGTGAGAAATATGAGGGGATTTTGGTAGCAGTGCATCCAGAATGCACTCCAGAAGTGGTGAAAAAGGCAGATTTTGTTGGCTCTACAAGTCAAATTATTCAGTATGTCCAAAACCTCAAACCTAATCAAAAAGTGGTTGTTGGCACAGAATTTAATTTGGTTAATCGTCTAAGAAAGCCACACAATGGAATCCAAAATACTTTTGTATTATCTTCAACAAAGCCCGAATGTCCTACAATGAATGAAACAACTTTGCAAGATGTTTTAAGTGTTTTGGAGGCATTAGAGAGTGGAAAACCCTATAATGAGATTCTATTAAGTCAAGAAGTGGCTATAAAAGCCAAAAAGGCTTTAGACAAAATGTTAGAGCTTTCATAAAGGAGATTGAATGGAGATTTTGTTAGATGATTTTTTAAAGGCAGTTTTAAAAGAGGATATTGGCAGGGGTGATTTGTATTCTAAGATAGAGAATAATATTCAAGTTGAAAGCTATATTTTGGCAAAAGAAAGCGGGATTTTATCAGGCAGGATTTATGTAGAGAGGCTGTGTAAGTTGCTAGGAATTGAAGTGAATTTTGTCATCAAAGATGGAATGGAATTTAAAAAGGGTTCAAAATTGGCTACTTTTAGTGGCAAAATGAGCGAGATTCTAAGTGCAGAGCGTGTGATTTTGAATCTTTTGCAGCATTCAAGTGGTATTGCAACGCTTACAAAAAAGTATATTGATGCAATGCAAGATAGCCCTTGTGTGCTTTTGGATACGCGTAAAACTCGTCCTTTGCTTAGAGAGTTTGAAAAGTATTCGACTTGTAATGGAGGGGCGGTGAATCATCGCCTTGGTTTAGATGATTGTTTGATGTTAAAAGACACTCATCTTTCAAGAATTTTATCTTTGAAGAAATTTATTCAAGAGATTAGAAAAAAGATTCCTTTTACAACCAAAATTGAAGTAGAATGCGAGAATCTTTTGCAGGCAAAAGAAGCATTGGAATCTAAAATTGATATTTTAATGTGCGATAATATGGATATACCTACAATCACAGAAGTAGTCAAAATGCGTGATGAAATTGCACCTAATGTATTGTTAGAAGCAAGTGGGAACATTACTCTAGCAAATATTCAAGAATATGCCAAAAGTGGTGTAGATGCTATCTCAAGTGGAGCTATTATCCATCAAGCAACTTGGTTGGATATGAGTATGAAGATTGATTAGAGGTTTTTGGATAGGGAGTATAGGCTTGGAGTATGCAAGATAGAGAAAAGGCTTTTATCAAAACATTAGCTCAAAGCAAATCTACCTTTGGAATAGGCGATGATGGGGTTTTGCTTGGTGATTTTGTGGTGGCAAATGATGCCTTTTTTGAAGGGGTGCATTTTAAGAGAGAATGGGGAAGTTTGGAATCTCTTATCCAAAAATCTTTTTTGGTGAATCTCTCAGATATTTATGCGATGAATGCGATTCCAAAATATGCGTTACTCACTCTTTGTATTCCAAAAGATTTTAAAGAAGCTCGAGAGTTAGCAAGGGTATTTAGCAGAGTAGCAGAGAAGTTTGGGGTAAAAATTGTTGGGGGAGATACGATTGTAGGGGAGAAATTACAGATTGCACTAACGATTTTGGGGGAAAAACAAAAAAAAACACTTTTTAGAAAAAAGATTCAAAAAGGTGATTTTCTAGCCTATCTTAGTCCAAGAAGTCCCTTGAATCTAGCACCAAAACAAGCTTTTGGGAAAAACTTGAGGGCTTTAAAATATGCGTTGAGATTCAATCAAATCTCCAAAAATAGCCGATTTGAGTGTCCGCTTGTGTATCCTAAGATGATTTTTGCATTCAATGATGTTGCAAAAGCTGGAATGGATATTTCAGATGGAATCTTTGTAGAATTAGGGAGGCTTGGGCAGATAAATAAGGTAGATTTTGAGCTTTTGAAGCCTAAGGGTGAGTGGTTTTATTCACCTGAAGAATACCAAATGCTTTATGCTTTGAGTGCTAAAAATCTCAAAAAAGCACAGAATCTTGCAAAGAAATTTCGCCATCATCTTGTGATTTTTGCTAGGGCAAAGAGGGGCAAATATCAATCATTAAAGAAAAATTGGCATTGTTAAATGGGTTTAAATATCCATAGAATCAAAAAAACCAAAGTATAAAATCAAAAATTCTCTAAAAAAGCGTTAAAAAAGTGGTGGTTTGCAAAATTTATCAATTAATTTTGGATTCTTGAATTTTTGATTTGAGTTTGTGGTTGGGTTTTTTTGGGATTGCAATTTGGGGTTTTTGAGGAATAAATAATTGGGTTGTTGGTTTTTTGGATTCTAAATTTCAATAAAAAGTAAAATTTATTTTAAAATTTATAAAGTTTTTTAAAAAATCCGATATAGAATTTATAAATTTTATTATTTTAGGCAATAAAAATGTTTAAAACTTTTGTTGGTTTAGTATTGTCTCTAGTCTTGGTAACTTCGCTTTTTGGAGAGGTGAAAGTAGGGGAAACTCTAAGTGGAGAGAAGGCTAAAGAGGCTTAAAATGGCTCCAAAAGGATTGAAAACTTTCGCCATAGAAGCTTATAATCTTTTAGCTAGTGGAAGTTCATCGGTGGTAGATATGAATGATTTTGATATTTATTATGATGATACAACAGGGAATATTCTAGCAGTAGATTTTAGGGTAAATTACAGGGGGATAAGCAATGCAAATTAGTGGAAATTTCACGCTTAATGCGGAATTATTTAAGCAGGTGATGGGCAATAGTCAGCTAAATTCTCTAACGCAAGAACAAATTACAGAAGCAAATAAAAAGGCAGAATTGCAAAAAGCTGTTGTAGCAATTTCACAAAGTGAAGCTTTGGAGCAAAGAATCATCGCACAAAAAAGAGCAATGGCAGATGCTATTTTAGGAAATGCTGGGATTTCTGGATATAGTAGCTATGGTTCTATGCGTCAAGGGTATTTGAATTATTTTGCTTCTAATGATACTTTTAGCTATGGGGAGCTAAATAGTTATGGCAAGGGTGATGTTTTGAAGACGCCTTTTGGGGATATGGAAGTGTTTTTGGATTTGGATGGAGATAATGACAAATATGGAGTGGGCAAATTAAAAAGTATGGGGCAGTTGCTAAATCTTGATGTCAATCGCGATGGAATCCTAAATAGAGAAGATGACTATTTTGATAAATTAAAGCTTAGGGGGTATAACTCTAAGGGTGAAGAGGTGGTTTTAAAATTTACTGATGTTTTTAAGGATTATGATTTAACGCGTTTTGTAGAAAAAAGAAAATTCTCTAATCAAACTTGGAGTGATGCAGAGAATCCGCTAAAGGGTGGAAGCAATAAAGGAACAAATTATCGGGCAATGCACCAAATAGAAAATGGCACTGCATTTTTTCGTCCAGAGGAAAGCTATAAGAAAATTGATGGGGATGTGCTAAAAGCACTTTTTGAAGCTTATGGTGATGAAGATGGTTGGATTACGATTATGAATGAACAGCCTTTTGATCCTTTTCATCCAAATGATCCTTATGGTCCATCAATGGATAATGTGAATCTTTTTGGAGTAAATGGACTTTTCCATAATTTTGCCTATGCTAAGAAAGGTTTAAATGGACAAACAAGGCTAGAATCTTTTAATATCTCACAAAATTTCTATGGTTATAAAGATAAAATGAGCAAGAGAGAACTAATAGAGCGATATGGTAGCACAAGCGGCATTTCAAATGGGCAATATTCTTATTCTTGGGAGATGAGGCAAAGGTTTAATGCAATGTATGAGGACTACCATAGTGCTGATGCAACTTTTGCTAGCAAATTAGCCATAGAAAGAGAGTTTCAAGTGGTTACAGGAGAGAAATTTACACAAAATAAATTTGAAGATTATTATAGGGGTATTAATGACCCGGTGGAAACTACGAAATATTTAGCGACTTTGAAAGATACTGATTCGGTGGTGGCAATGCGGTATAATGAAAATGGAAGCATTACTTTGAAGTTTAATTCTGGGAGAACTTTGAATGTTAATGAGTTGTATGGAGATATGGGAGAGTTTAATTTAAGTGATAGAAACAATAAAGAAATAAAGCAGATTGACACACAATTAGGAATTCCAACAGATAATGGAGTGGATAATCTTGCTTCTCAATTTGGAGTGATAAACAATGGAGAAATGAAGCCCTTAGCAGAACTTGGAGTGGAGTTTATCCAAAAAACAATTTTTGCTAATGGGCAAAATGCCTTTATCTTAACAACCGGTGATGGTAAGGAAATGGTGGTGGAGAATCTCTATAAGATTCGCAGTGTGGAAGATATAGTGCGATTTGGGGAAATTGATGAGGAAGAGAAATTAAGAATCAAATACGAATGGGACGCATAAAATAAACTTTACAGAATCTTTACAAAGAGTGTAATTTCTTTTTACAAACACATTTTATACTTCTAAATATTTTTAAATTTAGGAGTTAATATGAAAAAATGTTTGTTAGGGCTTTTGGCTTCTTGTATGCTTGGTGGTGTGCTAATGGCACAAGATATTTTTCCTATTTCAAGAGAAATGGGTTCTGGGACTAGGGGGGCATTTGTAGAGATTTTTGGAATCCAAAAAGAAGTAAGAAACAAAAAGGTTGATGCCACTACCCAAAAAGCGGAGGTTACAAACTCAACAGGAGTTATGATGACCACAGTTGCAAACTCTGCAAATTCTATTGGTTATATTTCACTTGGCTCTTTAAATGATACGATTAAAGCAGTTAGTATTGATGGGGTTAGCCCGAGTGTGCAAAATATCAATAACAAAACCTATGGGATTTCTCGCCCCTTTAATGTTGTTACAAAGGCTATGAATCCTGTAATTGAAGATTTTTTGAAATATGCCCTTTCAAAAGAGGCTAAAGGGATTGTAGAAAAAGCAGGATATATTTCAGTAGCAAAAGATTCTTATGTAAGCACAAAGCCAAGTGGCAAGATTATTATTGCAGGTTCTAGCTCTGTAACGCCTCTTATGGAAAAACTCAAAGAATCTTATGAAAAAATCAATCCAAATGTAGAAATTGAGATTCAACAATCTGATTCAACAACTGGTGTAAATTCTGTGGTAGAAGGAATTGCTGATATTGGTATGGCTTCACGCGAGATTAAAGAGAGTGAATTAAAAAAGGGAATTAACGCGCAAGTGTTGGCTATCGATGGATTGGCTGTGATTGTAAATAAAGAAAATCCTATTAGCAATCTCAAAAAAGAGGATGTAAGAAAGATTTTCTTAGGTGAAATTACAAGCTGGGAACAAGTAAAATAATGATATCAAAAGAAAAGTTTTTTCAAGGGATTTTTGCATTTTGTGCAATCATTTCCACTCTTGCAGTGGGAATGATTTGTATTTTTTTATTTGGGAATGCAATCCCTACAATTCATGAAATCGGATTTATTCATTTTATTTTTGGAATGGATTGGTATCCAACCGAGGGTATTTTTGGAATCTTTCCTATGATTGTGGGGAGTATTTATGTAACGGCGTTGGCGATTTTTATTGGTGTGCCTATTGGGGTTTTAAGTGCAATTTATCTTTCTGCCTTTTGTCCTAAAAAGCTCAAAAAATACATAATGCCAGCAGTGGAGCTGCTAGGAGCTATTCCTTCAGTTGTTTATGGATTTTTTGGGCTTGTTGTTGTAGTGCCAATTTTGGCGGATATTTTTAGTGGCATACCCGGAAAAAGCGTTTTGGCTGCCTCTATTATTTTGGCAATTATGATTCTTCCAACGATTATTCTAGTTTCAAAAGCAGCTTTAGATTCTGTTCCAAAAAGTTATTGTGAGGGTGCATTAGCACTTGGTGCAAGCAAAGAAAGAAGCGTTTTTTTTGCTAGTCTTCCTGCGGCAAAAAGCGGGATTCTTTCTTCTATAATTTTGGGAGTTGGGAGAGCTATTGGGGAAGCAATGGCTGTGATTATGGTAGCAGGCAATCAGGTGCAAATTCCAGAGAGTGTCTTAGATGGAGTGAGGACGCTTACTACAAATATTGTGCTTGAAATGGGCTATGCGACAGATTTACACAAGGAAGTTTTGATTGCTAATGCGGTAGTTTTGTTTGTGTTTATTTTGCTTATCAATGCTTGTTTTAATGCGTTAAAAAGGGAGGTAAAATGAAAAAAGCTAGAGTTGATTATCTCTCTATTTGTCTGTCTTGGTTGTTGAAAATATCGATGTTTAGCACTTTGTTTGTTTTTTTTGTTTTGATTGGTTTTATCTTTTATAAGGGAGTGATGTATCTTTCTTGGGATTTGTTTGCTTGGGAATATACGAGCGAAAATGTCTCGATGATGCCTGCCATCATTAATACAATTAATATGGTGCTTTTTTCACTTCTAATCGCACTTCCATTAGGGATTTTTGGTGCGATTTTTTTGAGTGAATATGGGAATAAAAAAAGTCGATTATTAAATCTTATCAGGGTTGCTTCAGATACTTTGGTTGGGATTCCTAGTATTGTGTATGGATTATTTGGGTATTTGGCATTTGTAATTTATTTTGGGTTTAGAACAAGTTTTATAGCGGGTGTTTTAACGCTTTCTATTATGATTTTGCCTTTGATTCTTAGGAGTTCTGAAGAAGCATTAAGAAGTGTTCCTATGAGTTTTAGAGAGGCAAGTTTTGCTTTGGGGGCTGGTAAATTAAGGACGATATTTGCGATTATCGTCCCTGCTGCGATTCCGGGAATTTTGGCAGGGGTAATTTTGAGTATCGGGCGGATTGTTGGAGAGAGTGCAGCATTGCTTTATACTTCAGGAAGTGTAGCAAAAGTGGCTGGAGCGATGGATTCTGGGAGAACTTTGAGTGTGCATATGTATGCTATTTCTAGCGAAGGACAACACATTAATCAAGCTTATAGCACAGCGATGATTTTAATTTTAATTGTGCTTGTGATTAATATCGCATCAAACTTGATAGCAAAGAAACTTACTAAAGGGTCATTATGAAAAATGTTTGTTTTGAAATAAAAAAAATGAATTTATATTATGGGAATTTTTTGGCACTAAAAAATATTAATATGCAGATTAATAAAGGAAAGGTAACGGCTTTTATAGGTCCTAGTGGGTGTGGAAAATCTACTTTTATAAAAAGTCTAAATCGAATGAATGATTTAGTGGAGGATTGCAAGATTGAGGGAAAGATTCTCTTTGATGGTAAAAATATTTATAAGGATTATGATGTAAATATCTTACGCAAACGCGTGGGTATGGTGTTTCAAAAGCCAAATCCTTTTCCTATGAGTATTTATGATAATATCGCATTTGGTCCAAGAACGCATGGGATTAAAAAGAAGTCCAAATTAGATGATATTGTGGAGCAAAGTCTAAAAGATGCGGCTTTGTGGGAAGATTTAAAAGATAGATTGGATAAGAATGCTTTGGGGCTTAGTGGGGGGCAACAGCAGAGATTGTGCATTGCTAGGACTTTGGCGGTGAATCCTGAAGTGATTTTGATGGATGAACCTACAAGTGCATTGGATCCTATATCGACTTTAAAGATTGAAGAATTGATTATGAGATTAAAAAAGGAATATACTATTATTATTGTTACCCATAACATGCAACAAGCCGCTAGAATATCAGACCAAACTGCCTTTTTTCTACTAGGCGAAGTGATAGAATATGATGATACTAGCAAAATTTTCAATAAACCAAAAGATAAGAAAACACAAGATTATATTAGTGGAAGATTTGGATAATATGATAAAATTTGTTTCAAAAATGAGGTGCTTTTTTGATTTATGTATTAGAAGATGATAATTCAATTTTGGAACTTATTTTGTATGCTTTGAAATCTCAAAATATAGAGGCTAAGGGGTTTAGTGAGCCTTTAGCCTTGCAAGAAGCTATCAAAGAAGAGATTCCCCAAATTCTTATTTTAGATGTGATGTTGCCGGGTATTAGCGGGTTTGAAATTTTAAGAGAAATTAAAAATAGTGAAAAAACAAAGGGAATTGCTGTTTTGATGCTAAGTGCTTTAAATAGCGAATTAGATAAAGTAAAAGGGCTAGATTGTGGAGCAGATGATTATATTACAAAGCCTTTTGGGGTTATGGAATTTCTAGCTAGAATCCGAGCTTTATTGCGTAGAGTAGAGGCAAAAAAAGATGAAATTATTTTTGGGGAGTTGGAGTATTCTAGTATCAAACATAGTGTTACATTAAGAGGGAAAAAAGTGGATTTAACACTAAAGGAATTTGAGATTCTTGGGCTATTGCTGAAAAATATTCAACGCGCATTTAGCCGAGATGAGATTTTGGAAATATTGTGGGGCGATAGCTATAATGCAGAAAGTCGCAGAGTGGATATTCATATTAAAACATTGCGTCAAAAGTTGGGGGATTTTGGAGAGCATATTAAAACTATTCGCGGCATTGGTTATCAATTTTCAAGAGAGATTTAGAATTTAATGCAAAAAAAGATTTTTTATTCTATTTTTAGTGCTTGTCTTTGTTTGCTGATTTTTGTGAATATATTTTTTGTGTTTGCCCTAGAGGGATTCTTGCAAAAAGAAATGTTTATACAATTAGAAAAACAAGCAAAAGCAATCCAGCCCTATATTCATAAAATATTGCAAAAAGATACCGATGATTTTTTTGAATTTTTGACAAAAAATCATTATCGCTTGAGCGTGATTAGTACTAATGGAAAGGTATTGTATGATAATCAAGCAGATATTGGCAAAATGGAGAATCATTCCAAAAGAGAAGAGATAAAAAATGCTATTGCAAATGGGGATTCAAAGATAGTCCGATATTCTAATACTTTGAAAGAAAAGACATTTTATTATGCGTTATTTTTAAAAGAACAAAATATTGTTTTGAGGCTTTCAAATACGCAAGAATATATTGTGGGATTGTTTGGGGAGTTTATACCTTATTTTGTGTTTGAAATTCTTGTGTTACTTGTTGTTTTGTATTTGCTAGCAAAGATTCTTACCAAAATGATTTTAAAGCCGATTTTAGAGATTGATTTGGAGCATTTGAGCGAAGATTCATTGTATGGCGAGTTGCATAGTTTTGTAAAAAAAATTAAAGATCAAAACAAAACAATTAAAAACCAGTTTAAGCATTTGAAACAAAAGCGACAAGAAATGCTTTTATTGACTGAAAATATGAGTGATGGGCTGATTTTGTTAAATCGGCATGGAAGTATTTTAAATATCAATAAAAGCGCACAAGCGTATTTTGCTAATCTTGAGGGAATTAGTAGTATTTATCAATTAGAAGATTCTAGATTTTTAAAAATTGCTTTAGAGTATTTGAAGGAATTTAAAAAAAATAAAAAACGGGATAATAAAATTTTGCAAATGCAGCTTTTGGGGTATGAGTGTGAGGTGGTTTTTTCACCTATTTTTTCAAAAAATGAGAAGTTTAAAGGAATGGTGATTGTTTTGCGTAATATTACAGAAAAGAAGCTTGCACAGAATCTGCGTAAAGAATTTAGCGCAAATGTAACGCATGAGCTAAAAACCCCTTTGACTTCTATTTTGGCTAGTAGTGAAATGATAAAAAATGGTCTGGTGGCAAAAGAGGATTTGCCTGAATTTATTGATAAAATAGCCTTAGAATCTAAAAGGCTTTTGGAAATGATTGATGAAATTTTGAAAATATCTTTTTTGGATGAATGCGATGAGGAAGTATTAAAAAAGAATAGAATTAATCTTAAAAATATGGTTTTAAATGTTATCAAAAGATTGCAGTTGGTGGCACAAAAGAATGATATAACAATCATTCCAAAATTAGAAGATTGTTCTATTATAGGTGTTAATGAGCTTTTGGAGAATCTTATTTTTAATCTTTGTGATAATGCGATTAAATATAACAAAAAAGGTGGATTTGTTGAGATTGTTTTAGAGAAATTGCCTAATGAGGTGGTTTTTAGGGTCAAAGATAGTGGAGTTGGGATTCCAAAAGAGTATTTATCCCGAATCTTTGAGCGGTTTTTTTGCGTAGATAAGGGCAGGAGTAAAAAGCTTGGGGGCAGTGGGCTTGGATTGTCTATTGTCAAATCAGCTTTGAAATATAATAATGCACAAATTGAAGTAAAAAGTGAAGTTGGCGTTGGTAGTGAGTTTATTGTGCATTTTAAAATTTGAAAATAAAGATAATTTATGAGGATTTAAAAAAACTACAAATATCTATCTCTAGGGCTTTAGAGATTTTATATAAATGTTCTAAATTGAAATGTTTTCCATATCTACAACATTCGCAATTTGAATAAAATGCTACGGATTTAATTCCAATTTCTAATGCCAAATCCAATTGCGAGATTCCTTTTTCTTCTCTTATATTTCTAATGGTTTTGGAGATATTTTGATAAAAGTTCAAGATTTCTTCTTCTGTGGCATTGCCTAGTTGATTGTCCATCTTTAATTTATCCTATAGGATTAAATTTTATTTAAATTTACAATGTTATAATGCTAGTTTCTATATCCTATAGGATAAATTTATCGAAAAGGTTCAATGATGAAAAAGATATTTATTGCATTATTAATGGCGGTTTCTACTAATTTTTGCTTAGCGGCTGATGATGAGTTGGCAAATGACATTAAAAACAAGGCTATTGATATAGGGTTTGGTGCAATTAGTGGATTTTTATCTGGAAAAAGTAGTGAAGAAATTGCTAAAGATGCTAAGGAACAAGCTATTGATGCCACTAAAGAAACAGCCGATAAAAAGCTTAATGAGATGAAAAAGTAGTAAATCCCCCTAATTTGTGGGGGGATATTATTTGTTGTATTTTGCTGGCAATTTCATCCATTGCTTTGCAGAGCGTTTTGTGATTTCCAAGGTTGCATCCATTCCTCCTGCAAGCGAGAAAAGCCAAAATTTGTGTGCATAAAGCCAATCAATTTGTTTTACTTGTTTTTCAATAAGGGTTTTAATCGGTCTTACAGCGATTTTTGCAAACTCTAATTCTTGATGCACGATATAAGATTGCACCGCATCAGAGAAAACTTTGATAAAAGTATCTTCTTGGAACAAAAGCTTAACATCATCAATTTCTTCGATGAGTTTATCCATTTTTTTGAAATTAATTTTTTCGAGTTTATTTTCTTTGTTGAGGCGTTCTAGCTCTTCTGTCATTTTGACAACTTTTAAGAAAATTTTTTCTACTTCCTTTTTTCTTTTGTAGCCATAATCCAAAAATTCTTTAATTTTGGTTTGGATATGTTTTTGGTTGGCTTTGATTTGCTCTTTTGTTGGTGGAGTTAGTTTGATTTCTTTTTTTGGGACTTTTGGGAGAGTTTTTAGAATCTCTTCAAAAGGGATTTCTTTGGTCCCTGCTATCCTTGCTCCACCTTCTGTAGAATTGATAACTTCTAAGTTATAAGGGGTTTCTGCAATATCTTTTTCAAAAAAATTCAAAAACATTTTCCACACAGAAGTGGTTTCCACCATTTCATTTCCACCATAAGCTGGGATTAGAATCTTTTCAGATTCATTTTCTTTGCGTTTGTATTGGGTTTCATTTTCTCCAAAAATCGCATCTTTAGAGTGGGTTTTGCCATCTTTTGAAAAAGCTAAATCTTGCCCTATAAAAATACATCTTTCAAATCTTGAATGCACGACAATTTCATAAGCCATATTAGCCGCACTCATTCCAATTCCAGCATAGCCATAATCTTGCAAATCAAAGAATCTTGTATAGCCAAATGGACGCATACTAAAGGATTTAGTGCCTTGAGTGATTGCTTTTGTGGTGGCTTTATGCACAATGCTTGTGAGGGCAAAAATAATTCCTTTTTGTGCTTTTTTGGGAGTTTTGATGAAAAAATCTGCAGTTGGCTCTACACGTTCTAGGGTTACTACAATATCGGGTTTTATTCCATGTTTGGTGAGAATAGGGAAAGAAGCATCAACTGAAATAATTGTAAGATAGGGTGCATATTGTTTTAAGAGCGGAAGTTGCTTATACAAAGAAGGTCCTGTGGATACAATCACTGCTGTATCGCAGTTTTTTGCATGAGAGATGAGCTCTTTGAAGCTTGGAGTAGTAATCATTTCTGGGAGATTGTATATGTGATGTTCTAATCCGATAAGTGCGTCTGTAGAATCATTTCCCACTGCAATAACATGGTGTTCTAAACTTCTTGTGATGATTGCATTTAATTCAAGGCATTCTTCTGTGTATGTGCCATAATAATTGTTGTAAATATGAAGGGTATAGATCCGAGAGTAAATCCATTGTCCCTCTTGTACAAGGTATTGATCTAGCTCACCAAAACTCGCTGTTTTAGTCCAAAAGATAAGCAATTTTTCATCTAAAATTTCTTGTTCAAAATCCACAAAATTAAGCGCAATATAAATTAGCTCTAATTCTGGCTCAAAAATAAAAAGTTTTTTGAGTGAGGAATTGTTGAGTAGAAATTTATGAAAGATTCCATTGCCCATACCAAAAAAATAAAAAAATGGATAAAGATTATAAGCTTCAAATTCTTTGATTTTTTGGGTAACTTCCACTAAAGGTTCTTGATGAAAAAGAGCGACTTTTCTTTCTTTGTCGTAGATATTAATATTTAGTGGATCTTTGCCGACATAAACTTCGTATTTTTGATTGGGTTCTAATATCTTGAGTTGTGCAGCAAGAAGTGGATTTTTTTGATAAAGTGCTTTTAGATTTTTTTCAAATCTTGGATTGGTATAATCTGACATAGGTTTCCTTCTATAAAGAGTATAAATAAGGTTAAAAGCCCAAAAGGGCTTAAGATTATTGGAGAAGTTGGAGGATATTTTGTTGAACTTGGTTAGCTTGTGCCATCGCAAAACTTCCTGATTGAGCTAGGATATTTGTTTTGGAGAAGTTTGCGGATTCTTCAGCGAAGTCTGTATCGCGAATTTGAGATTCTGCGGATTTGACATTTACTTGTGTAACAGTAATATTGTTGATTGTTGAAACAAGTTGTTGTTGCACAGAACCTAAGTCCGCACGGATTCTATCTAAATGTTCTTGTGCAGATTGTGCCATATCCATAACTGCCATTGCACCCTCTAAGCTTGTAACACCAGCTCCGATACCATTTGCATTAACAGTTGCAATAGAAGCATTTGCATTTGCACCGATAGCAGAGGCGATATTGGCATCAAATTCACCTTTGACACTTCTAAGATTGACAGTGTATTGTGCATAACCAGAGCCAGCTTGGATATTGGTTGCACCAGAGTGTAATCCTACATTTGAAAAGCCAGTTCCAGAGACTAAAATATCTCTTGCGTTAAGGCGAGTGAGAGTTAAGCGACCAACAATTGCGTGTGTTGTCCCAGAAACCCCAGCAAAAGAACCACCACCAAGTATTGTAGAACCGCTTGTAACTTGGACAGAGATTGCTCTACCATCAGTGCTTGTAAGCTGCAAAGCTCCAGAAATACTCAAAGATGCTTGAACACCTGTTCTTTCTTTTTGTGCATTAATGGCTGCAATTAATCTACCATCGCTATCGCTTTTTTGGACATCATTAATATCACCGATTTGGATTCCATTGATGACTAATCCTCTAATTGTTCCTGAGGCAATTTCAGTTCCGCCTTGACCTATAACGCTATAAGAAGCCCTTACTCCTAGAGTATCTGAATTTTTATTGATAGCTTCTGCCAAAGCACCAATTCCTGTTCCTGCAGAAGTAGAGATTTTCACGGTTTCAATAGCATAATTGTTAGTTCCATCAGTGTTTAAGAATCTCAAAGAAACTTCACCAAAGCTATCTGCACCAGCACTAACTACCATTTCAGCGGCAGTTTCATAGCGGACATGCCCGATTTTGTTAGAATTAGTTGGTTGGATTGAAGCTTGAACTGTAACATTAGAGTATGCACCAATTTGGAATTCTTTGTTGGTAAAAGCACCAGATAGCATTTGTTGTCCGTTGAAGCTAGTGGTGTTTGCAATATTGTCTAGTTCTTCCATTAATCTTAAAATATCATTTTGGAGCGCAGTCCTTGTGGTGGTTGTTTGTCCATCTTGTGCTGCTTGTGTTGCTTTTGTTTTGATGGTATCTAAGATTTTGATTTGCTCATCCATTGCTTTATCGGCAGTTTGAATCATACCAATGGCATCATTAGCATTTCTTGTAGCCTGACCTAAAGCGGCTGCTTGAGAACGCAAACTATCGGCAATTGCCATACCAGAAGCATCATCGGCTGCTTTGTTGATTCTTAAACCAGAGCTTAATTTCTCTAACGATTCAGCCATATTTCTATTATTGACAAGCCCAGAAGTATGAGCATTCAACGCATTAACATTTGTGTATATCCTAAAACTCATTGTGCATCCTTTGCAAAAATTTAAATTTGAAATTTGTAAAGCAATATGTGTTCCACTTTTTGAAAACAAGAAGTATTTATTGAGGTATTTTGGATAAAAATATTTTTGTAAGTAAAGTTTTGTTAGAATCTGCCGATATTCTTTAAATGAAAAATTTTAGTTTTAGGTGTAAAAGATTTTATGGAGATACAAACTCAAGAGATTCTAACAAGATTGAAAGAAGCACAAACAAAAGAAAATATTAATGAATGTGTGCAGTTTATCCGTGCATTTGGGCAAGAATGGCAAGAAAAATTAGAAGATTCTTTGCGCCAAAAAATTGTAGGTTTGCTTAGAGATAGGATTTTGGAGATTATAGTTTCAAAGGGCGATGTTTTAGAAAAAAATACATTGTGGGCTTATGGATTATTAATCCCAAATAAGATTAGCAAAGATGAGAGGTTTTTAAAATATTTTGATTTTTGTGCGCCTTATGTGGAGGATAGCAATATTTCTTATTATGAAAAGCTTTTGTTTATAGAGTTTGCTAGTAGTGCTTTATTGCTTGCTGGAGAGAGGGAAAGGGCAGTAAAATTCTTTTTTTCAAAAATCATTTATTTGAGTTTGAGAGAAAACTATATGGTGGAGCTAGATCCTTTTGTAAGGGAGTTTTTGTATTATTATGAGATTCCTATTGAGTGGATTTTGGAGATTCAAAGGGAGGCTTTAGAATGGGAGAGATTTTCAAAATTAGATGATTTTATTAAGAAAACGATTTTTTTGTGGAATATGCATTGTTTTTGGAATGTAAAACATTATTTTAACCATCTAAAATGGAGAGAGAATTTCCCTACTTGGCTGGATTGCTTAAAGAAGCTATTGGAAGCTGGGAATCTTGATATGGCGATGTATGTGGAATTTTATATTTATCATAAGTTTGGAAACTCTGCACAAACTCAAGAGGATTGGCAAGAATACAATGATAAAGTAGTAAAGCTTGTAGAGCCTTATTATGTAGAATATGGCAAGAATCTTCCTAAATGCAAAGAGAAGGTGGGGGGTAAAAAGGGTGAGAAAATTAAAATTGCAATCATTAAAGATAGGATTGTGGAAAATTCGCCCTATAAGGTTGAATACTCATTGTGTAAGGCTTTGATGCAAAATGAAGAGTTTGCTAGTAAGTATGAAGTGGTTGTATATAGTATGAATTATATTCAAAAAAGTGAAGATGGAATTGGGACAATGCAGAGTTTCGTGCAAGTGGGAGTTCCTGTCATATGCCCTGCATACCAGCTTGTTAGACAACATAGCTATTATTATTCGCATTTGCAAAAGGCATTGTTGATTCGACAATCACTGCTTAATGAGGGAGTGGATATTATTATTATCACAGGGACAATTGATTGTGCAGATTTTTTGTTTGCTACAAGAAGTGCGCCTAGACAGATTTATTGGAGTCATGGGAATGGAAGGTATGATATTGTAGGGATTGACGAGAGGATTAGTCATGCTGTGCCTCCAACGACACCTTATGTTTTTAAGAGTTTTTCAGTCCCTATGGATATTGAGAAATTCTACAATCCGCCAAGAGATCCAAAGCTTATAGAAGCGGAGAAAGCAAAATATCCTATAACGAAAGATACAGTGGTTTTGGGAGTGATTGGTAGGCTTGTAAAGGTTGATAGCGATGAATATTTGGAGTGCATTGCTGAAGTAATGAAAAAGCATAGCAATACAATTTTTATTGCAGCTGGAAGCGGAAATATGCCGGTAATTAGGGAGAAAGTAGAAAAGCTTGGAATCTCTGAGCGATTCTTTATGCCCGGATTTGTAGATCCACACATTTATGGGCATATTATTGATATTTTTTGCAATACTTTTCCGATGGAGCAGGGGGAGAGTATAGCGGAGTTTGCCGCAAAAGCTGGGGGGGCGTATATAACAAAAATATTATCAGTGTCAGTACGCAGAAGAGCTGTTGATGAGAATTTGTATGGAGACGATTCTGAATTATGGAATAAAGCTTGTAGGCAATTGAATATCAGTATAGAAAGTATTTATCGGGTGGCATATGATGGGATATACGATATTATGCAGCCTGAAGATATTTTGGGATATAAAAAGGCAATAGAATATTTCATTATGCAACATGGTAACATAAAGATAATCCAAATGATTAAAGAACAGATGGAAGTTTATCAGTGTTTTGAAAAATTGAGACTATATAAAAATATAAGAGATGTGATGGAACTTTTACAATGAGTTATTTTGTTTATCCAAGTGGTATTAATGGTACCAGTGTGGCTAAATTTATGAAAATATATTACAATCAAAGGGAATGCTATTGTCTTGATGATCAAAACAATGTTGATTCTTTGAATGAGAATCTTAGTAAAATTGGCAGTCAAGATATTGTTTTGGTAGCTTCAACTAGGCATTATGAAGAAATTACTAACAAACTAGAGAAGAATAATTTAAATTATATAAATGGAATTAAGTGGTGTGGCGCTTTTATTAATGGGGAAATAGATAAAATTAAACAAAAGAATAAAAAATATATAGGTATTGTTATAAGCAATCATTTTATTGAAAATCATTTTGTTGATATTGATATAGATCTTGTCAAAATTGGATATGAAATAATTTATTTTGTTTTTACTGAGGAGCTGTATAAAAAGTACAGTCAAAAAGGAATTTGTTTTTTTGCTCCGCATAGTATTTTAGAAGAAATTATTAATGTTGATTTGATGATATTAGCCAATGGAGAGTCTACTAATAGCAAAGTATTAAGTGTGGATTTGACTCATGGATATCAAGGAATGAGCATCATTCCTTTTATGAATGTAGATAATTATTTTTTACATAGAGCACTGTCTAGGTTGGATTATAAAGTTGTTGGATGTAAGAGAATACAAGAAATTGATCAACAATACTTTAACGATTTGAATGTGGATACTAAATTATTACCTTTTGGCTATTTGAAACTAGATAGTGATTATCTAAAATATAAAGATTATATAGAAAAATATCCTGTAGTATCTAATGAATATGTAATTATAGCTTTTACTTTTTGTGATGAGGTGGAAATTTATCAAACATTGATTGGAGCAATTAAACGAGCTGGAAAAAAAGTCATTATTTCTCCTCATCCTGTTTTTGCTATTGATATATTAAAAAAGATAAAGCAAAATATTCAAAAAAGGTTTTATTTGAAAGATGATTTTAATGGCAAGATGGAAATGTTTGCTTTGTCTTGTTGTCTTATTACAGATTGTTCTTCTATGGGATATACTTACCCTCTAACAACCGAAAAGCCAGTGATTATTTTTTCTAAAGACAAAGATAAATATTTTTATGCTGAAGATCATAGAAAAAATTATTTTGATAAAAGAATTCACTATTTTTGTAGCAATTCTGAGGAATTAATATCAACCATTAATGCAATAGAAACGAATGTTCAAATTTATAAAAAAGCTATCAATGATTATAGAAAAAATGAATGTTTTAATTTTGGTAATTCCAAAAAAGAATTATTAAGATGGATAAAAAATATATGTTAAAGGAATTTTTATGAGCTCAACTGTAAATATTAAAATCACCTCCTCTTGTAATTATACCTGTGGCATGTGTCCATTCCATGGAGAGGGATACAGTGCAGATTATTTTCAAGAAAGACCAGAATGGAAAAGAGAAATGTCACTAGAGGAAGTAGAAGCTATTCTTATTAAAGCAAAAGAAGCAGGAATAGAAAAGATAGATTTTACTCCCAATGGAGAATTTTTTACTTATAAAAAATGGAGAGAAGTTTTAGCCTTAGTTCAAAAATATGGTATGCAATCTACTTTAACAACAAATGGTGGATTATTAAGTGAACAAGATATTAAAGACGCTATAGAATTAGGCTTATCACATGTGGCTATCAGTATTGATTCTGTTCATTATGATACTTATAAGATTGTTAGAAAACCAGCCACCAAAAAAGCTTTTGAAAATGCTATTAATGCCCCAATTCTTTTTAAACAATATTCTAATAATATTGTGGGGGGGGGGGGCGAATTAAGAGTTAAATTTTGGTATTAACACTTAAAAAATTAATAATATTGGGAGATTGTTATGGGATTTTATAAGGAAGATTATAAACAAGTTGAGTTTTTGATTAAAAAAGGTTTTTTAAAGAAGGGGTTTGATGTTGTTGAGTGTGGCTCTCAAGATCTATTAGAAGATGAAAAGGGTAATGTTATACACGATGAAAACCATCGCAAAAGTTCTAAAATAGCTTATGAGAAATATGATTGTGGTGCTTATGAGTGTATAGACTTAGAGGGATATCATAAAGCCCATAGATTTGATTTAGGTAAGGATTTAAGTAGTGACTATGGATATACTAAGCAATTTGATTTGGTGACATGTAAGGATATAGGGCATTGGATTTTTAATCAAGAGCAACTTTTTGCTAATTTGCATAATTTATGCAAAAAAGGAGGAGTAATTATTTGGAGATCTCCTTTGGGTGGAGGTTTTGCGCAAGGATGTTATGCTTATCACCATTATAAAATTTTGCAATTAGCATTTGCAAATAATTATTTATTGCTAACTGAGGGTTGTTATATTACAGAATATTTGCATGCAACAAGTTTTGGAAGATATTCATCTTTTGATAGAAAAGAAGCGGAAATACTTAAAATGAGTAATGCCGGAGAGTTTGTTGTAGCAGTTGAAGAGTATATGGGGAGAAAAGATAGTTGGAGATATCTTCCGTTGGAAAAGGGGTTACCTTCAATAAGTCCTACTTTATTATTTATAAAACAAGAAGATCAAAAATTTAATCCCCCATTATTTTATTATGCCTCTAATGAAGAAGTGATTAAAAGAAATGCTAAAAGTGTTTTGCAGAATTGTTTTCCTGCAATATTAAAAGGGCAGATTGCTATATTTGGTGCAGCTTATGCTGGAAAGTTAGCAAAAATATTTGCTGATGAATGTGGAGTGCAGGTTGCATGTTTTATTGATGATTATAAGGGTGGAGGGGTTTATGAAGGGAAACCTATTGTTTCTGTTGAGGAGTTTTTGGAGAAATGGCAAAAACAGTGTGATTTTGTTTTGGTGGGACCTTCTCAAAAAGGAGAGATTGCTAGTAGGGTGAAGATTGCTGTTTGCCCATTATATACATATTGGTTTGTTGGGTAAAATTAAGGAAAGAAAGGAGTTAAATGCATTTTTACATTTATCCTAAAAATTGGGATGCAGAGGATGTTGTTGTAAATTTACAAAAAATACAATCTAACTTTAGCTTTAGTTTTATTGATGACGGTGATGAAAAAAATTCTTTGGAAATGAGAGCTGAAGAAATTAGAAAAAATAAAGAGAGCTTGGTCCTTATATGTTCAAAATATCGATACTTTGATTTGGCAAAGCGATTAGAAGATAAAAGAATTGAAAATTATGTAAATGGATTAAAGTTTTGTGCAAAGCGGATTAATGATTATTATTTGGAGTTTTTGAAAAATAGATATCAGACGCAGTATAGTGTTGGGTTACTCGTTACTCAATTACCGCATTCTGATCACATTGCTTCCATAATAGAAGAGTTGCAAAAGCGGAATATTCCAATAGTATTTTTTGTTACAAGTGCGGAGACTTATAAAAAATATCAAATAAAATTTAAAGAAAGTTCGGTCATTATAGCAAGATGTGATTTAATGGCAGAGATTAGCTTTGTAACATTAATACACGCAATGACTCATTATGTTAAAATTCATTCTAATGTTATTTCTATATTGAATCCTCAAGGATTGCTTGATCCTATCCAGAACTATTTTTATTTTTCTAGAGAAGAAGCGGATTGTTTGGTTGGTTCAAGAGTGGGATTTGATTATATTTTTTGCCATACTGCAAAGATGTATAAATTTTATAAGGAACGGTTGGGTAATTTAATACATTCATCAAAATTAGTACCGGTTGGTTATCCAAGTTTAGATGCATATATACAATCTTATGAGAATGTTGATAAAATCAAAGAGGAGACCTCTAGTAGGCAAACAGTTATTGTTGCTTTTACAGTAATAAAAATAGAACAAGGTAAGGATATATGCGGGTTGGATATAGCCACTTTAAAAGAAATTATTAGCAAACTGCTTAAAGAGTACCAAGTTGTTTTTCGCCCACATCCAGAAGCGGAAAAAAAAGTTTTTATGTTGGAGATTGTAGAACATTTTAAAGAACATGAGCATTTTATTTATGATGTGGCTCCTCGTTTGTCTAATCAGATAATGCAAAAGGCATTAACAATTATTGGAAACCAAACTTCATTGTTGCAGACATTTCCCTTTGCTACTTTAAAGCCAGCTATTATTTTTATAAAAGATAAAGAAATATTTAATAGGCTTTGTATAGATAAGAGTTATCTTGTAGATGATATTGCACATATTTTAGTTCATAATGTAGAGGATATGATGGAAGCCCTTTGCAATATCCAAAAGAATCTATCCTTATCGCTATATCAGCAAATTAAAAAGCAGAGAGAGAGAGAGATTTTTCATATTGGAGAGTCAAGTAAGGCTATTGTTGATTTTTTTGAAAGTATCATACATCAAAAGAAAAAAGATGATGAAAGCTTTTAAGGTTTTTTAGATGTGTGGTATTTTAGGTTATATTGCTAGAGAGAATATCAGAGATACTCAAGAAAAATTCATTAATTCTTTGGGAATGCTATCTCATCGTGGTCCAGATTTTCAGGATTTTATACAATATGAAAATATTTTATTAGGGCATACGCGTTTGGCAATTTTGGATTTGGATTCTAGGTCAAATCAACCTATGAATTTTGGGGATAAATATACGCTTATATTTAATGGTGAAATTTATAATTACAAGGAATTGAGAGAAGAACTTTCTATTCAAGGGTATAGATTTCACACTCAAAGTGACACGGAGGTTTTGGTTTGTGCTTATGATTATTGGGGGGAGAAGTGTGTAGAGTATTTCAATGGAATGTGGGCGTTTGCACTTCTGGATAAAGAAAGAAACATTATTTTTTGCAGTCGAGATAGATTTGGTGAGAAGCCATTTTTTTATTTTCAAGATGAAGATAGATTTATTTTTGCTTCAGAGATTAAGGCAATTTTACCATTTCTTAAAAGTGTAAAAGCCAATATCTCTGCCATGATCCCTTTTATTGTGAGGGGTAATGTGGATTGCTGTGATAATGAGACTTTTTTTAAGGGAGTCTATCGTCTAAACCCGGCAGAAAACATGGTGATTTCTTTTAAAACTTTGGAGATTAGAAAGACATACTATTATCATTTGGGGGCTATTGCTCCAAAGGCAGAAAATCCTTATAAAAATGTCAGAATGTTATTGGAAGATTCGGTGCGGCTTAGACTGAGAAGTGATGTAAGGATAGGTGGTTGTTTGAGCGGAGGGCTTGATAGCTCGTGCTTGAATGCACTAATTGCAAAGTTTCATCCTAATAAAAAGGATTATATTGCCATTCATGCTAAATCTTCTTTGCAAGAGAACGATGAAAGTTGGTATGCAGAAGAGGTTGCAAAATATTTGGGAATTGAATTGTGTGTGATAGAACCCACAGAAGATGAATTTTTGGATTCTTTGGAAAAAGTTATGCAGACACAAGATGAACCTTTTGGCAGCACTTCTATATATATGCAGTATTTTGTCATGCAAAAAGCAAGAGAGCTTGGTATTAAAGTTATGTTTGATGGGCAGGGTGCTGATGAGGTTTTCTTGGGGTATGAAGGGTATTTAAAAAATATTTATAAATATTTTAATGATAAGGGAGAAGAAAAAAATTTTTTTGAGAATTTAAAGATGTTTCGGTATTCTAAAGAAGGTATTTTAGATGGCTTTTGTGGAATAAATGACTATAATATAATGTTTGAGAGGATTCAAAAAAGCAACATAAAGAATAAATATCTTAAAAAAGAAGAAATAAAGCAGATTTTTCACTATGAGACATTTTTAGGATTTAATGTTAAAGAGATAAAGAGTAATAATTTGCAAGCTTTATTGCGTTATGAAGATAGAGATTCTATGGCTTTTGGCGTAGAGACTCGATTGCCCTATTTGGATCATCGTTTGGTGGATTTTGTATTGTCTTTACCGGTAGAAATTAAATTTCAACAAGGTTATTTGAAGTATCTCTTGCGTAAGTCATGTGAGGATTTGTTGCCAAAACAAATTGTGTGGCGCTACAATAAAATGGGTTTTGAATCCCCTCAAAAAGAGTGGTTGAAGACATTTAAGAGAGAAATGTTGATGGCTATTAATCATTCTCGAATCTTAAAAGAAATTTTTGATAAAATAGAGATACGAGAGGATAATTTTATGTGGAGATTGTATAATATTGCAAAATGGGAAGAAATTTATAGGGTGGAAATATGAAGAAAGTCTGTATAGTATGTGAGGCAAATCCAGCTAAAAATCCTAGACCAAGGAGATTGATTGAAATTCTAAAGGGTAAATATCGGCTTACTGCTATTGGACTAGAAGCTACAGAGATTGATGGGGTGGAAGTTTTGTCTTATCCTTATGCTAAAAAGAGGAATGCTAAAGAAGAACAAGAATTAGAAAATAATGTAGCAAAAAAGGATTATATGAAGCTTGTTCGAATTCCTAATCGCCTTGTGATTGAAAAATATTTACAGGAAAGAGAATTTGATATTATTTTTTGTCATGATTTATTGCTTCTTCCTTTTGTAGTGGAAAATAAAAAAGAGGCAAAAATTATTTTTGATGCGAGAGAGTATTATCCAAGGGAGTTAGAGGACAATGAAAGATGGAAAAGGCTTTTTGCGGGTTTTAATGATTACCTCTGCCAAA